>Ga0209414_1000181_pt1 | contig 29120 bp, 27 predicted proteins | sample LakVidmifraction_4_FD_181154 | JGI IMG/M metagenome (GOLD analysis project Ga0209414, IMG submission 181154) | Hypersaline microbial communities from Lake Vida, Antarctica - Brine Hole Two &gt;0.2 micron (SPAdes) (version 2) | ecosystem: Environmental > Aquatic > Non-marine Saline and Alkaline >...
AGTGGAAGTTGGTAGTGGAAGTTGGTAGTGGAAGTTGGTAGTGGAAGTTGGTAGTGGAAGTTGGTAGTGGAAGTTGGTAGTGGAAGTTGGTAGTGGAAGTTGGTAGTGGAAGTTGGGCAGCACCTTACCTCCACCGCAAGTAAGTAACACCACCCCACATAGGGCACACCAGGGATTTCCCTGCTCACAACAAGGAAATAGGAAATCAAAATTAAGTTTTGGCCAGGTAAATCCCTGGTAATAGTAGGATATAAGCAAAGAGGTGTCGCTGTCTCTGCCATGCGTTATCAGCAAACTCTTACTCTGCTATGCATTGTTGAGCCGCGTAGCGTACAGAGCAAGGCAGACAGCTAGAATGCAAGGTATTTATGTGATTTAAACTGAATATCGATCAGAAACAAATGACGTTGCATCCTGGCATTGTATAATTTTAACCTGGGTAAAACTAGGAGAGTGAATATCAGCTAGTTGGGATCGATGTGTTTCACAAGAGGTTTTTTTAGTGGCGCTAAACATATGGCCAGGTAAATCCCTGGCCATAGCAAAGGCAGAGGAAAACCTACTCATTTCAATAGAAACAAGTAGGCTTTCCCTAACCGATTACTTCAATTCAAACTTGAAGTAAACCAGGCGACCCTCTTTCTTCTCCAAATACTTAACCGTGTTGCTGAACTTCTTTTTTAGGTGGCTTATATGGGAGCGGATGCGAGACCGCTTCACTTCCGTTGTGCCACATTTTGCCAACATCAAGGGCAGATTCATCATTCTGACCAACTCAAGCTCGGTTCTGAACTCGGTCAGCAAAACCTCTATGTTGTAGCAGGATGACCCTTGATTGATGCTGTTGGTGAAGATCGAGGTAACCTCATATGCTGAGGCTCGCCGACGAGCGCAAATTTCCTTGTGACTGAGTAGGATCTGGTCAAGAAAATTGTTTTCCTCGATTGCTACCTCATGAGCCGCCTCGATGTAGGGACCCGACAGCTCTGTGCCAAGTTTGACCATCTTTGCGATCCTTGCTTTTGCCGCTTTCATAGCCTTCTTTTCGATTGCATTCATGTTGGACTCCTTGCTGGTTATTGTTGCTGGTTATTGTTGCTCTCACCTACAACTTCATTATCTCATGGCACAGCATGGTATACTAGCAGGGAATTAAAAAACATTACCATGGAGCAGGCATGGATGTGAGTAGGAATAGGTTTGGGCACGTCAAGGTTCTTAGTAGGAATAGGCTTGGACACGGCAAGGTTCTTAGTAGGAATAGGTTCGGTGATCATTGCACAGAGCCAGGTAAATCCCTGGCGTATATTATGATCTGCATGTTCAGCTATGTGGCAGTAGGCAAGGAACTGGTTCGGTAGGCAGGAGAAGGCATGGAACTGGTTCAGTAGGGCGGTAAGTAGGCATGGAAGTGGTTTGGCAAGGGTGGAGCAGGGATGGAAGTGGTTTGGCAAGGGTGGAGTAGGAGGAGGAGGATTATCTCAAGTAGTGCGCTGCATGTCAATTATCTGACATGCAGCACATTTGATTGCGCGCTGTTATCTTGTAAGTACAGAGACGACAGCGAGCACGAATCCAATTAACATAATTACTTCAAACATGACTTATTCTCTCTTTAAGTCGTTAAAAATGCTGCGCAGTCATTTGACTGCGCAGCGTTCAATTATTAACGTTGTCGCGTCTCAGCATAGCGAGCATTTCGCATGCTCGATTCACGCGACTCAGCGCGCTCATAAAAATGATTTAGTTCTGCTGCTACTTCTGCATAACAAACAGTTTTGTCATTGCGTGTTGCATCACTAATGCAATGCGACAGCATGATATTAAAATTCAGTTCTTCTGCTACAGCATGCTGTTTAAGCAGATTGTCGACTTTTTGATCAAATGATTGTTTCATGATTAATACTCTCTCTTTTTTTCAAGTTGTTAAAAATGCTGCATGTCAATGACTTGACATGCAGCGCGTGAACTATTTCAGTTCGAACTTGAATAGCACTTTGTTCGTTTCGATTTTCTCGATGTAACGAACAGTGTTTGCAAACTTCTTTTTGAGATGTGATATGTGACTTCTAACACGTGAGCGCTTGACTTCTACAGTCTTGCACTTGCTTAACATCTTTGACGTATTCATGAGCTTTACAAGCTCATTTTCAGTTCTAAAATCGTTAAGCAAGACTTCAATCTGATAACACTGACTTGTTTCGTTTATGCTGTTCGTAAAAATGCTTGTTGCACTGTAAGCACTTGCGCGACGCATCGCACAAACTTCTTTGTGCGACAATAGCGCTTGAATGTACGCTTTGTTGTTCTCGAACGCTTCTAGTATCGCTTGCTGATAATATTCTTCTGCGATACTTTTTGCTAGCATATACTGCTTTGTATCAACTGCTTTAGTCTGTTTCGTGTTTGCTTTTTTTGCTGTTGAGATAATCTTTTTCATGATTGCATCTCTCTTTTATCGATTGAAGTCATAATTGACTTAATACAAATATACGCTGATTTGTTGACTTTGCAAGCACTTTGCAAGCTTTTTTCGATAATCGTGTTTTGCGTCATTTCTAAGCATATTAAAAACGCTAGTCTAATGACGAGACTCACTATCGATTAAAACAGCTTATATCATGTGTTTTGTTCGATTAATCGCTATTTTATAAGCATATCTAAGACAACGTTTAATGCTGTCAGATTGTTTGATCATTTTATGCTTAAACGCTTTGACACTTCAACGTTTAATGCTGTCAGATTGTTTGATCATTTTATGCTTAAACGCTTTGACACTTATTAGAACGCTGTTTTATTTATACGTATCTGAAAAGTTCAATGATTTCAGCTAGTTAGCCCCCCTCGTTCTATCTGAAAAGAATTTTCGCGTCACGAGCGACAGGGTACTGACCACACTTTTTTCCAGAAATATGGTGCAAAAACATCCTGGTCACAGTCCTACCGTACAAATCAAGGAGACCGACATCCTATACGCTTTCCCAGAAATACAGTCCTACCGTACATTTTTCCAGATACCTACGCGAAAACACGAAAAATAACGTGTTTTCCGCTAGGATCGGCCCAAAAACGCCAAAATCGAATGTATTTATGTTGCGGTAAAACAAAAACGAGTATATCTTCAGTGGTGGAGATGAGAAGAGATGAGAAGAGATGAGAACAGAACAAAATCTGCTGCCAAATGAGGAGCTCCTACCATGCGCCCTGAAAGTAAAAGCAAAAACGATAACACGAAAGTGATACCTATAGACATAAACAGCAACAGTATGGTGAAAGGTGAAATTCGTGAGGGTTTAAACCTCGTGAGCTGGGATGCCATACAGAAATGCAATAAGGAAATCTGCCCCATAGGAGATGAATGCCTTGTTGCGCCTGTACTCGCTAACCGTCCGTGTGCCGTACAAACCCAATATTTGCAGAGCTTTATTGACACAGTATTCCTAACCTATCGCGGACTAGATGAGTCTGATGCGTATAAGGTAGGGATGCACCTGGTACCTATGTACTCCTCACTGTGCCGCTTAAAGATTTTAGAGAAGTCTTTAGAGAATGTCGGGTACTTTGATCGGCACGGTAATCCTGCGATACATCCTATTTATAAGGAGATTCGAGATACCATGAAAACAATATCCTTGTTGTGGAAGGATATTGGCATCAAAGGTGGGCCTGTAGGATTTAATGATGGCACAATAGCTCCTGGTCAAGCTAATCGAGGTTTCGGTGATCCTACCCACTATGATGCAATATCACGTGGTGCCGATAATAAAAAGAATGTGACGAGGTGAGCCATGCATGACGTAATATTGACCGAACTTGAGGACGCTATGTTAGAGCTTGACAGCAAATTATGTGATTTACAGGTTAAGGAAGAAGTGATGCCGTTGGTGCCAACCGAATGTTGTGTATTTGTAGCATCCACGTATCCAAAATTTAGAGCCAACAAGCACCTTGACCATTGCCCGCTTTATAAGGAGGATGTATGAGCATACCTGATTTGAGGAAAGCCGCATGTTGTGCGTATTGCCACAACTACACAGTATTGTTTAGCCAATGCCTCAAGTATAGCAAGAAGGTTGATATGCTTGAGGTCTGTGCCAAGTTCATATGCCAAGACGAAGTTGAAGGCGTATCGACATAATGGCAACTCTAGTCAAAAGGCGCAGAACGCCAATTCCTGAGGACAACATTGCCGTCGATGAAGTTCTGCCTTCTGATCTTGTGGCAGATGAATTGGCAGACGAACCTGAAGAACCTGAGATATACAATCCTGACGATTTTGATCCTGACAAATTACCTCCATACGAAATATATGAGCCGATGGACTATCGTGATGGTCCTGAAGGTTTTATCACTTGGGCAGAGGAGAATGTGTGGGTACCAATCTATCCTGACGGTAGTGATATTGCGGTCTGGACATCCTTAGGCGCACTAGACAAAGGTATTCATCCTAAGTCAGGCAAGTCCTACAACTATATCTGGGAGATGCAGAAGATTGAATGCAGGAAATGTCTTAGGATGGTGCAGGGTCGGTTCATCTATCGCCTGATCATCTTGTCGTGGATGCGTGGTGAAGGTAAGTCACTGCTTGCCGTCCTTATTCAGTTGTGGAAGTTCTTTAATTGGCCCAAGCAACAGATCGTCTTGGGCGCAAACAGTAAAGACCAGGTTAAGTTTGTTCATTATGAGGTCATGAAGGACATCATCAAGAACTCACCGAAACTATATAACATTATCGGTGAGCGAAACATCCAGGAGAAGGAAATTCGCTTGCGAGATTCTTTTGGTCACGTCACCTCAGTCCTTAAACCACTATCGTCATTTTCAGGCATCGTTTCCAACATCACAGGCTATACATTCTCCGAAATGTTCGATATGAAGAATCCTAAGTTCTTCACCCAGCTCGATGGTTCGATGCGTAACGTGCCGAACGCTATGGGCGTCATTGACTCGACCGTATCGCCCAAAACCCATGTGCTTTACAAGATGTATCTGGCATTTACGCAGAAAACCACCAAAACTCTCTTCTTTTCATATCGCTGTTCCAAAGATGCCGAAATTAAGGATTATTGGAACCCGAACATGGACCAGCAACAGCTGGATGATTATCGTGCCAAGTTTCCTCTAGGTGATTTTGAAAAATACTTCATGAACATCTGGAGCTCCAATGCTGAGAAGGTGTTTACTAGTGACATGCTGGAATGTATGGGCGTTTTAGGTGTTGATGGTCACTTGTCTCCAGGTCCTGTGCTCCTTGAGTTGATGGCGAAGAAGATCAAGATCAAGGATTCCATCGATGACATGATGGCGAAAGGCGCTCCACATTCTTTTGAGTATGAGATTGGTGAAATCCGCAAGATTGACCTTTCTCTTTGGAAGATCAAAGATGTTTATCAGCTCAAAGACTCTTTCGGACAAGCTAGACCTGCTACTATGGAGGAATTGACAGTTTTAGGAGATCTTTATGACACGAATTGGGCCATCCTCGCAGGGATTGACCGCGCTGATCCACTAAAAACGGACCGTACCGCTGCTAGAACAATCGTGACTATTGTTGCAAAGGGACTGCCTGGCAGTAAATCTAACCTGAAAATGGCTGATGATGGTAATCCTCAGTACATATATGTGGCTCTGGAAATAGCACATATCGGTGACAGTCTGTTAGAGGGCATTAAACACACGATTTTAGAGGCTCATGAAACCTATGATGGTGTTGATGCTATCTGTGGAGAGCGTTGGGGCATCTGGGACATGGCACCCTGGTGTGAAGAACATGAGATATCCTTTGAACCAATACATCCTTCATACGATAAACAGAAAGCTGCCTTCTCTGAGATGCATGGTGCAATCAGCACTTGTCGGTTTAAGTGCGCACCTCTCGCGGTTTGGGGAAGTTCAGAAGAGGACATACTTAAGGAGGAAGCCGCAATTTTCTTTCATGATGAAGATAAGCGTTGGTTTGGTTCTCCTGAGAAGAGCGAAAAGTATGGTGTGCAGGATGATGCCATGTTTTCTACGGCATGGGCAATGTTTGGTGGCAGAGATATACGTGTTGATCAATTTAAGGAACGAGGCAATGATTCTTACTTCGGTTCCATGATTCGTAACCGAAGTCTTTTAACGACTGCATAAGATGATATGTTTTTTCAAACGGATGTAGGGAGGCAGCATCCTTCGAAGCGCCTCAATGCTTTAATTGTTGCATTGTTGTGTTATTCATAACTTCTTGCAATTAGCCAGAGACTACTATATTTTAACTGATGGAAAAGGGGTAACTATGATGGAAGAAAATTTGAACATGACGATGGCGGCTACTGCTCTTGCAAAACTGTCAGATGATGAACTTGCGTCCATCCAGTTTACAATGCCCTGGCAGCTAGATGAACAAGACTCAGGTGTTTCAGACAGTATGGCTGATGGTGACTTCAAACTCAAAGGTGGTGTTGGTCGCGAAAATCTCCAGCTTGCATGTTGGGATAAGTTCAATAAGAATCCCCAGGTAAGTACAGCAGTAAAGGGTCAAGTCGGGCGTTTAGCTGGATACGGTTTTGAGGTGTCTAGTGAAATTCCTGATATACAGGATGTGTTGGAGGAACTTGATCAAGATCCACGCAATAGACTCTACACCTTCTGGCCGAAGTACGTGGCTCGCTCCGTTATAGAGGGCGAGTTATTCCTTTGCCTGACGATACATACATCTGGATTTGTTGAGGTCGACTTTATTGATCCTAGTCACGTTGGTGGCGGAGGGGAAGATGGAGTTATTTACCATCCCAATAAAGCAACCATGCCTCTGTTTTATTTCGTCCAGACTGAGAATCCTAATGGCGGCGAAAAGGATAAAGTTCTGATTCCTTCTATCTTCATTGCGAGATATCCTGAATTAGTCGCTGTTGCAGCCAAGCAAGATGGATTCAGTCATGCAGCACTAGCTGGTTCGAAGGGTCAAGGCAGCAAGTATAAAAATCTTGGAGGTTTCAAGCGGTTCATTGTTTCTTGGGATAAGGGCTTCATGACCAAGCGTAATGTGTCCTATCTGAGAACCATCTTAGAATGGTTGAACCACTATGAAAACCTCAAGAAGTATGAAATCGATCACAAGAAGTCAGCAGGTTCTTACCTGTGGATAGTTACAATGTCCGATGCAAGAGCATTTCGGTCTTGGTTGTCATTATCAGAGGCAGAAAGAGCTAAGACAGGTATTATGGCTAAAAAGACTCCTGGTGGTACTTTGATCATGCCTCCAGGTATGACCATTGAATGTAAGAACCCATCTTTGCCAACAATCTCTGAGTCCGATACAGATATATTCCATATGATCACTTCAGGTCTTAACGAACCAGAAGACGTGACTTCTGGTCAGTCTAAAGGCACGTTCGCTTCAGTTAAAGCGACACGTGGACCAATGGCAGATCGTATCTCTGATGAGGTTTCCGCTTTTGAAAAATTCCTGCGTTACGACTTTTATGGTAGTGTTTTTTTCCTGAGAAGCTCTGTCAGTAATTTTGCCACACAATTCAGCCAGAAGGTCGCCGTAGATTTTAAAGATCAGGAGCCTGTTTTCAAGAAAGTGCAGAAGCGCCCTGAACAGTTAATCATTATCAGCTTCCCAACTTCGGAGATGAATGATGCTGAAGGTGTTGCAAGAGCCTACCTTGGAGTCAAGCATGGATCCACGAATGAGACGCTCGGAATACCCAATGAAGTCATCGCACAGAAAATGGGATTCGCCAATTACCGCCGTCTGCGTCTGAAGCATGCCACTGAAGCCGAGAATTATCCAGCACTTGCTCTGTCAGTTGATCAAGCCGCAATAGAAGGCAAAGCAGAAAGTGTTGCTGATAAGAATCCTGACGCTAAACCAGTAAACAAACCTGCTACCAAGCCAGTATTGAAGAAACGCACAAAAAAAGAATAGAAACATAAATTGTTGTTTCTCATTTCCCTTGATTTAATTCCGTCCCAGTGTTAGTAGTGATTAACTGCTGGGCTGACTAAGGAGCTTTCCGTGAAAAAAACAGAGATCATAAAAGGCACATCGCTACGCTTCTCCGATCCAAACTGCTCTGCTACCATTCAGTTTTCTGAAGGCGAAAACAAAGAGCCTCAGCTCGTAATGACCGCCTATTCAGGTGGTATTATTCCTGATCATTGGTATTGGGGCGATCTTGCCATCGATCTTGAAGGCTTGAAAATTCCCACAAACAAAACTCCTATTCTTGAAGACCATTCCACATCCATGAAGATCGGTTTCGCTACCAAGTGGAGCAAAGAGGACAATCAACTGTCTGTGGCTGCCGCGACGTTTGTAGACTCTCCTGAAAGTTTGAAATTCCGTGAACTCTCTGGTCAAGGTTTTCCTTACGAAGCATCTATATATGCGAGACCATCAAAAATCCAACGACTTGCCGAAGATGAAGTTGCGACAGTAAACGGGTTTGAGATGAAGGGTCCAGGTACTATATGGCGCAAGTGTACGCTGAAGGAAGCTTCGGTCTGTACTTTCGGGTATGATAGTAATACAAGGTCGGCTGCAATGGCTGATGAAGGTGCAGAAGATATTCAGGTTGAAACCGAGAGTAATAATAACCCCCCAGAGGAGGAAACAAAAGGTATGAAAAAGGAACAGTTCAAGAAGGAGCACGAAGGCGAGTATAATGCCATCGTCGATGAGGTCACGACCGCTGTCACGACTCAGGTTACCACTGATGTCACGGCTGCTTTTGCGGACGAGAAAAAGACACTTGAAACCAAACTCGCTGAAGCTGTTGAGGCGAACACCAAGCTGACTGATGAGAATACCGCTTCCGAAAAGCGCCTTCTCAAGTTGGAGCAAGCTGATCAGGCCCGTGCATTGTCTGATCTGAAAGCAACTGCATCCAACACATTCTCAGCCAAGTTCAAGGAAGCTGGTCTTCCCGAGCGCTTGTTTGCGAAAATTCAACGTCTGGTCGATCATGAGCAATTCATTGCTGATGGTGTCCTTGATATGGTCAAGTTCAATGAAGCCATTGATGCTGAACTCGCTGAATGGGCTCCGGAAGATGCTGATTCTGTTCAAGGTTTCAGTACTGGTCGTCCTCCTGCTGATGATGACAAAACCAATGGTGAGAGTGATGCAGCGGCAACTCGTATGCTTAGTCACCTGGGACAAACTGCTAAGTAATTATTCGGTGTTTAACCGACAACTCGTAAGTTAAAGGAGAAAATTTCAATGAAAGAACTAGGTGGAAGCATTCCTCACATGGTGCGTAACGGCGAAGGTCCAGGCTACAAGCGTCTGTACTATTCCCGCCGTGAGCAAGCTTTGATTAAGGACAAAACAATCGCTCCTGGTTATGGTGTACTGAGAGCTGGTACTATCATGGCACAGAATATCTCTGCTGCAGGAAACACGGGCCTGATGGTTCCTTACGTTCCCGTTTTCGGTAACGTGGTTTTCGGCTCTGATTCTGCTGTTGGTTCCGCACCAATGTTGGCTAACGGTGCAACTGGTTTCCTGTATGTCAGCAATGCAGATGCCCTCAAGTTTGTTGTTGGTGATGACGTTTATTACCAGAACACTGCCGGCGATGGTCTTGTTGATTGCGGTACTATTACTGCGATCACAGAAGGTCCGCTGTATGCCACTATCGCTTGTGGTGCTTACACCGCAACTAACGCAACTGTCGCTAAGGGCGGTTATGTGTTTGTTAAGGCTGGCGCGGCTCCGTTCTCTGTTGCAAAATATATCCTCGACAAAGATGTAGACACTGGTACTGGTGCTAATGCACAAGGTGCTCTTGCTCCTGTCGTCCTCTCCAACTGCATTTTGTATAAGGCTTCTCTGATCAACGCGACTGCTGAGGCACTGACTGCTCTCGGTGGTATCGAAGATGGCCCGCACATTATTTTCAAATAACCGATCTTAACAGATCATAAATTCCTTTAAAGGAGGAAAAGAATGAAAGGCATCCAAGGTATCCCCGCGTTGCAGTTGGTAACACTTAATAAGCTGATCAGTCAGCTTGATAAGGTTCCTACCAACTTCTTCTCCAACATGTTTGCTTCCGTCCAGTATCCATCGGATACGATTCGATGGGAGCTTGAGTACACATCGGGCGGCATGACCCCGTTTGTTGCTCCTGGTTCTGTTGCCCCAACTGTCGGCCTTGATGGCGTCAGCAACGCAGAGGCCCGCGCGGCCTACTGGAAAGAAAAAATGTACTTTGACGAGGAGTTTTTGAACAACCTTCGTCAGCCTGGTACTACTTCTACATACGCCACTGCCGAGCGCAAGCTCGCCAAAGGTGTCAAGAAGCTTCAGTATCGTTGTGAACGTCGCCGTGAGTGGATGGTCAGCCAGATGATCACCCAGGGCACCATTTCTTACCAGACTAACGGTGGCGCTAAGTTCACCGTCAGTTACGGCATCCCTACTTCTCACACCGAAACCCTCTCAGCTACACGCAAGTGGACTGATGGTGCAACCCGCAATCCCGTCGAGGACATCTTTGATGCTAAAACTGTCCTCTCCACTGATGCCGGTGTTGTGCCTGAATATGCCATTCTGAACAGCGAGCTTTTGAAGGTGCTGATTCTTGATGACAAGATTCAGGCACTTCTTTCAAAGTCAGCATTCGGCAACGGTGACCTGTTTTCAAACCCAAGCCACGTTCTTGCCACCCTGCTGGGCGTCGGCAAGCTCACCGTGTATGACGAGCTTTACGAGATTCAGGCACAACTCCTCACCACCCCGTCGAGCACCACGATTTATCTGGACGATGTTTCCGACTTCGTTGTTGGTGAAACTTTGCGCTTTATCAACACCATGCTTTATGGTGTCTGGGAAGACGAGGTCATCAATGCCGTCGATGTTAATGCTGGGACGGTCACTCTTGATGCTCAGCCTACTACCATTTTCGTCGGCGGTCGCGACAAGGTTCAGATGCGTAAGAAGTTCATTGCTGACAATGAATTTCATCTCATCGCTTCCAAATCAGGTGGCGAGCCTATTGCTGAATTTATGGAAGCGCCTTATGGCATCGATCGGCGTCATGGTTTCTACGCTGACACCGAGCTTGAATGGGACCCGGAAGGTATTTGGTTGCGTGTTCAGGACAAAGGTCTGCCTGTTCTGTATCATCCCGATACCACGTTCAAGATGATCGTTGGCTAATTCATCATATGGGGCGGACTCAGTCCGCCCCATATTCAGTGCAATCCTTATGAGGAGTTTACCATGAAACTACGACTGAAAACAAATGTGAAATTCGGCAGCAACCATCGACTCGATAAAGGGACTGAAGTGGAGTCCGATGAAAACGGTTCTTTCCCTGACTATGTGAATGATAACCGTTCCTTGTTTGAAGAAGTTGCAGGCAGTACGCCCGCTAAAGAAGCATCGGCAAGCCCCAGCGGTATCGTCAACGTTCCCGCTAAGCCCGAATCTTCCAAGAAAGATATGCCTGTCGTGAAACCGAAGGCTGAACAATCTACCACGACAGAAAAGGTTAATCCCGTTAATCCCGTTAAACCAGCTGCAAAAGCAAAGCCGGCAAAGAAGATTGTCAAAAGGAATAAGGCGTAACTTATGGCCACCGCTGATGACGTAATTGATTTGGTTAAAATCCAGCTTTCTTCATCGTCTGAACTCATCACAGTTGAGGGCTATGCCTCTGCGGTAGCAACGGCTGCATCTGAGTTAGGTTGGTTATTGCCTAACTCAGAAGCAACTCAAACAATGTGGCTCGCTAAAAGGACACTACGACATTGTGTATTCATTTTGTGGGTAGCTTCTGCCCAAAAATTCAAATACAAGCAGGTTAACCTTCAACAGCGGTTTGAGCATTACGGCAAGTTGCTTGAAGTCATGGACGGTGAGTACGCCACTGCCCTTGAAGAGAACCAACAGTTATTTACGGGCATTGCTGCATATAAACAATTTGGGGCAGCGGTAGGGCCAGGTTTTAGCTATGACGTTATAGGCAGAGACACGACTTACGATGTTTCTAGTTACATAAACTCAGGAGATTAGGATGCCGGGCATTGGTCTCGACATAGCAGAGGTTATCAATGAATTGGGCGTGACAGCCACAATTTTTCGTAGTCCTACCAATCTGACTGAGAAGATTGTTTATGAGGTGAATGAGTTGTCGGCGAATGCTTTCCTTAGGGAGAATATGCTGAACTGCTCTTTCCAATACCAAACTGTTATTGTCACTGGCGACATTATCCAATTTCATTCTCAAAAGTATTTGGTAATCAACACTACTGCCGATGATTTTGAGGATGCGATCACTGAATATGCTGGTGTTTTGTATAAATGCAATCTTCCTATTGGTGCATTGTTATTGACACCTACCACATCAGTAGACCCTATCACTTTTGCTACGACTCAAGGCTGGTCAATCAGAAAATCCAATGTTGATGGATTACTGACGCAGGATAAAAGAAGTTCTGAGGTAGACAGAGATACCTCCACTGGTAAAGTTCTGACATTCGCTTTGGAATGTTTTGTACCTTCTCGTTATGGTGCAGAGGTAGGTGACAGGCTTTATTTAACCGCAACCACGTACTATCGTGTGCAGGACATTGAAAAGTACAGATTACCGAATACTGATGTTCTGTATGTGGTGAAAGACGATAGATTGGTTTATACACCATGACTCTTGAAGGGTTTGTTAGTTGTGAAAAATGCGGCAAGCGATTAATCGAAAGAAAGTCAGATGGTATGTGGGTCTTTGCTTTCGGTAAAACGTCGAAGCCAAATCAGTCAGCGGTAGAAATGTTCATTTATGGATGCATTAAATTAAAGTGCATCCGTAAGTCTTGTGGGCATTGGAACTTGTTGAATCATTTTTGAGGTTTGTGATGGGTCTTAATTTCACAAAACAGTTCAACGAAGCAATAGAGACTTTTTGTCTTACGACAATTCCTCGGGAATATACTCGCCGCCAAATTGAAACAATGATGTATCTGCGTAGACGGCTTATTTATCATACACCCACTAAAGGTACACCAATGGCGTCATACGCCACAGGTCATGCCAGAGCTAACTGGCAAGTCTCTAAGAACAGGCCCAATAATCGCATAAGAGGTTCTCGGGAAAATCCTGCAAAAATCCTCACTGAACAATTAGTTAGGACAACAATAAGTTCAGGTAAAAATTTCGGTCAAGGTACTAAGATTAAGGGTTTTGGAAATAATGGCGCTTATGAGCGGTACTATATTTTCAATAATGTTCATTATGTCAAGTTTTTAGAGGACGGTAGATATGATTCTACACCACTAGGTATTTTTAGAATATCAGTACAAGAGACATTCCTTCACTTTGCAAGTGGAGTAGGTAATCCGTTTACTGCTGTTACTGATTTGAGCAATATTACCAATGCAACGGGGCCATTATAATGTCTAGTACCTCAATATACCAGGAACTCAGAACCAAATATTTAACTGGTGTGAGTGTACCTACTGAATTTCCAAATGAGGGATTCACTAGACCATCACCTGCTTCTATATGGGCACGATTTACCATCATTGAAGGCATGACTAAACAGATGGATATTGGCTCTCCAGTAAAAACATTTAGAACGGTCGGTCTACTTGTTATTCAATTATTTGCACCTCTAGATGCTGGTACTATTGGTGTTTTGAGTGAAGCTGATTCAGTTGCTGCTTTATATAGAAATTGGAGTGGTCAAACGATAGTATGTAGGGCGCCCACAGTAGAAAATATAGGTAATGATAATTTCGGATGGTACCAAGTAAATATCGTGGTGCCTTTCCATACAGACGAACTTCATTGAGAGGAGTAAATTATGTCAAAGAATGAAAGTAAATCAAGTGCTGGCAGCAAGCCAGAAAGTCAAATTGTTAAAGATGTAATTCCCGTGACAAAACCTAAACTGAAGTGTATATTCGTTTCAGATGGTGTCTACAAATATGTAGATAAAGACGGTAAGGATATCACTTAACATTGTATAGATGTTAAACACGTTCACAAAGGAGATAAATTATGTCGCCCACCGTAGGTTATTCTGCCGCACTAGACACCAATGATCTAGTGATGTCCATCGTCCCCGAAGCCACTTGGGGAGTCACCCCTGCCACTCCTTCTTTCAAGTCTCTCCGACTTGATGGTGAAGGTTTCAGTGGTAGCAAGACACGCGCCCGTCCAAATGAGATCAACCCCTCTGGTCAGGCTTCTGCTGCCGTTACCACGAAAGAAGAATCTACTGGCTCTCTCAACTTCTCAGTTTCTGCCAGTGAAACGTCCAATCTTCTGCTTGCTTCTGCTCTGAACGGCGCATTCACGCCCCCTGTTGATTATTCAGGGGATGATGTTGCTATCTCCGCCGCATCTGGTACTACCTGCACATTGACTGCGGCTGGTGGCTCATTCTTGACTACGAATCAAGTCATACCTGGACAGTTCTTGAAAGTGTTTGCAGATGGTTCTGGTTCGGCCAACGGTAGCTTTATCGGCAGAGTTGTGACTGTTTCAGCCACAGATATCACTTTTGATTGTTGCTCTAAAACCATGATCACTGTTCTTCTTGCTGCAATGGGAACTACCACGATCAAGGGTTCTTGTCTGCGTAACGGCACCACCTTCAATAGCTTCACTGTCGAAAAGAAAATGTCGGCTACTCTTTATCTGCGGTATGCTGGTTCTTTCCCAACTGAAGGTTCTCTTGAAGTCGGTGTTGGTGATTTCTTGAAGGGCTCCATGAGCTTTATCAACAAGGCAGAAGTTGCTGCTATAGTTGGCATCTCTGGTGCTACTTATGCCGCTGCAACCGTCGGTACTGTCATTGATTCTGTGCGAGGCATTGGTACTGTATGGCGTGGTGTTAATGCTGGTTCCACTTCTGGCGCAGTTTCAACCATTGCTGGCATCGTGCAAAAACTCAGCGTCAAGTGGACAAAAGAAGGTGCTGCTGGTCAATATGGTATTGGTTCTGCCGCTGCTGTTGGCGTTCGTTCTGGTCGCATCTTGGTCACTGGTTCTATCTCGACGTTCTTTGCCAATCTTGATCTGTATAACCAGTATCTGAATGAGCAAGCAGGACCAATCAGCTTCTATGCCATTGATGGTCTGCCTACTGCATCAGCAACCAGGGGCTACGTGATCACTTTCTGTAATGCAAACATCATGAATCCGAAAGTCGTTGCAGGTAGTGCGAGTGCTGACTTCATGGCTGATTTTGAGATTGAAGGTGCGCCTGATATTTCTTCTCCGTCATTGTTTGCGGGCAAAACGCTCCAAATAGATTATTTTGCATAGTCTATGTAATGCATCGTCTTAACAGCTAACATGCTGTCAGAGTGCAAGGTAGGCTGTCTATCCTGCACTCTGACAGTGATACTCAACACGCATCAGCGTGAAACAATTAGAGGAGACAATCCATGCAAGAAGGAACCGCTACAAAGAAGGTCAATCCATACGACAAGTACAAACTCGATCCAGAAATCAAAAAACAAGGCATTTGGTACGAGGATGAAGATGTTCGTATTCTCGCCACTTTCGCCGGCACTGAAAACTCCCGTTACGACAAAATGCTGAAACTCCGTCTCAAGCCTTACGAGACTCGCATCCGCAATGACAATTTCTCGGACAAAGCCTTTCATGAGGTTCTTGCCGAAGTTTATGCAGAAACAGTCATTCTGGGTTGGGAATCCAAGAACGATGCTGGCGAGTTTGTCTCTGGCATTTACAATGAAGAGGGGGAAATTCTGCCTTTCTCCAAAGAGAATGTTGCGATGGGCTTCAAACTCGGTGATCGTCTTTTTACCGATGTCATCAAGCTTGCAACCAACTTCAATCTGTTCCGTAGGGGCCAACAGGAGGAGGACGCAAAAAACTCGTAGATTACCTTGTGTGGAATTTAACATGGGGTAGTAGGATGGATTTTTTACTGGAGATTGCTGCCGGGGCGGAGACTGAGGAAGATATACCACAATGCCTGAGGACCCGCCCCGTTTTAAATCAGTTCCAAGAACCTATATATACAATGTATAGGGATTTATCAGGCAGTAGAGGGTTTGCATCATCTGGTGTGTTAGAAATCCCTTACCACGTAAAGGTTTTATGGTTAGATGAAAATGAGGTGGACGATAAAGATGACCGTAGGAATTATTTGATTCTTTTAGCCACTTTAGATGGTGCATATCTTAAACACTATTACGATAATCGCGGGTGATGTATGACTGATTCTGTTTCAACTATGACAACCACGCTTGATGGATCTGGTGTAGCCGTTGGTGCCAGAGTCATCACCAAGTCGATGCTTGACATCATTCATAATACCCGTGGTGCTCAAACAGCACTAGCCGCTTTAGATATGCAGGCCGCCCGCTTCGGTAGGGGCGGCACTGCTGCAATGGCTGCTATGAACGCTGGTGTAAGTCAGGTACACAAATCAACCACAGGTCTCCGACACACACTCAAAACCATAGAAGAACGTATTGTCCGAATAGGTGCTACGATTGCTGTCTTTGCAGGTCTTGTCGCCGCTGTTCGACTTGTGGGTGCAGCCTTTAGAGAAGCTTTTGAATACTTGTCATTGATGGAAACTGCCATGTTGGGCATAGCTTCATCTTATCTAGTTGTGGGCAAGTATATGGATGAGGTTACAGGTAAGCAGATGAATGCCCAGAAGGCATTTATGTTGGCTCAGGGGGATTCTCGCAGAGCCATTGATATGCTCAAGGTAGCAAACTTAAAAACGATAGCAACCCTTGATGAGTTAGTTCAGGGTTTCCAAATATCATTACCAGTTGCATTGCGACAGGGCTTTGACACAAAGCAGGTAGTTGATTTTACCACTGCTGTCTATCAAATGGCGGGTGCGATTGGTCAGCCATTTGATCAGATGTCAGAGGAGATCCGTTCGTTGCTTGGTCAAGCAAACATCACCAAACACTCCCGTATGGCACAAGTGTTAGGTTTACAAGCAGGTACTGCAATTCGAAAAGAGTTTGATAAAGCTAAGGCTGCTGGTGCTGATTTATATCCTTTCATGATGAAACTGATGAAGCCATTTGAGATGGCAGGTCTAGAATCCCAGAAGACTTGGGATGGTTTGATTTCTAATATTAAGGACATAGGAAAGATTGGATTAGGTTTAGCATTCGATGATTTGTTTACTAAGGCTAAGGATACTCTCATGGAGATTCAGGACATCTTTGGCAAAATAAACAACGATACCTTAGCTTTTGATATTAATCCTAAATTCCTTGAGGGCGCGAGAGAGGTGGGCCGTGTATTAAAAGAAACATTTGGCGAGTTAAGGGCAGCAATGACCTCTGGTGCTAATCAGATGTTTATAGGCCCACTAATCACGGAATTGAAGTTAGCAGGGCAGGCAATATATGCTGTCACAAAAAAAATAATCAGCCTAGCTGCACCAATAGCTGCTATTACCACAGCTTTCATTACGTTTAGATTGGTATTGTTGGCTGTCAAAGCCGCTTATGGTTTGTCAATTGCTATGTCAACCGCATTCGTTGCTGCTTTGCGTAATGAGGCTAAGACTCTGGCAGTGTTGGGAATGGCGAAAACTGCACATGTATCCACATCGGCTATGGCTCTGGCAGTTAAGGAAAAAGAGCTACTGGTTACAGCACAACAGATGACTATAGATGCCGCAGACATCAAAAAAACTAATGATTCCATATATATGGAAAATAAACATTCTTTGGCTTTGGCACAGAATGTCAAGTTCAAACAAGCAGGTGCCAGTGCCACTATATACGCGCTAAAAGCATCTGCACAGTACCTTGCGATGAAAGCAAGAGAGGTTGCCGCTATCCAGGCTTCTACCGCATACAGAGTGGCTGCTGCCGAAGTGGTTCTGGGTCTTGCTATACAAGAGTATCAGCAAGGCAGAGCGGTAGAAATATCTTTAGCCAAGAGGGTTGCTGCTGAAAAGCTATTGACTGCTGCAAAGGCTGCCGATATCAAAACTACTCAAGCCAGTACGCATGCCAACATGGCAGCGGTAGCAGCACAGGGCAAGGTAATTCTGGCAGAGAGGGCAGTTGTTGCGGCAAAGAGGGAACACGCTCTGGAGCAGGTTAAGTTTATAGCAGTTGACGCAAGGGCGGATGTTGCCGCACTAAAGTATAATGCTACTTTATTAAGGCAAGGAGTGCTTATTGGTTTTGTTAGTGCAGAACAACTAAGGGCGACACAGACAAAATATTGGTTGGCAACTGCTGATACACAAGCTGCCATTAAGGCAGAGGCTCATACTGCTGCACTCATCCATCAAGCCGCAGCATTAAAAGCTGTAAGTGTGATGGCTAGAATAACGGCGGCTTCTGTATCTTTTATGGGCAAAGCTTTTCGGGCTATAGGCGGTTGGTTCACTGTGGTAACTGTTGCTATTATGGCTGGTATGTGGGCTTGGGAAAAGTACGGTAATGCTGTAAAGAAAACTCAGGAAAAAATAGATGCTGGCAATGCTGCAATTGATGATACAAACAGACGGTTGATAGAACAGATAACACAGCTTCAGGCTGCGGCAAAAGCCCAGAGGGAATATGATGCAGCAATAAAGGGTGGTGCCACTGAAGCAGAGGCTCGTACTGCTGTAACTCATCAATCTATGACAGAGGCTAATTTAGGCTCAAACTTACCTGAGTATACAAAGAAACGGGAGGAAGCTAAATACCTCAATATGCGATTGAGTGAGGCCAAGGATGAGTTACGCTCTACCATTGCTTCACAAAAAAAATCTGATATAGAAACAGGGGATGTGTATTATGGTGAACGTAATCAAGCGCTAAAAGATCGTATTGATAAATTGACAGATTTGCATCAAAGAGTTTCAAGATCAGTATTTGAGCTTGGAACGAAAGCAAATATCCTAGCGGAATTAGAAGGTGGAGCTTCTTATGTGACGGAAGACAATGGTTCCGAAGCGCAAGCTAAAGAGGCTTTGAGTAGGGCAAAAGCTTATGCCGAACTCAACAAATCATACAGAGAAAAAGAAATGGCAGGTCGTAAACACGACTTGAATGCCCAACTAGAAATGGAGAAGACCAAATTCGAAGCTGGATTATCAAGTGCCTCAGCATACCATGAGGAAAAACGCAAACTCCAGCTAGCAGATAACCAAATGCAGATTGATTTTGCTAGAAAGGAATCTGAAATACTTTTAGGTTCTGTTGAGGCAAAAAGACTTGCGGAAGTGATGCGCAACCAAGGTGTGGAAGGTGCGCCTTTACCTCCCATTGAGGACGCTGAAGCATATCTAAAGTTGGTAGGTAGTCAAGTAAGGATGGAAATGGAAATAAACACCTTGATTGCAGAACGTGGTAAGATTAATGCCGCAGTAGATGGGGACAAAGCTAATGCAATACGTAAGGAAGAAAAAGAATCTGCTGCCCTTTCTAAGGCCAGGCTTGTTTTAGATGAAAAGGAAAGGGCCCTTCTTATTGCTGGTAGTAAGGAGCGTATGAAAACGCAGGTCGAAATAGAAAAGGATAAATTTGATAATCATCTCATTGCTGCCAAAGAGTATTACCGAGAGGTGCAAAAGCTGCAAGAGGATCAGATACAAAGTGAGATTGATGCCACTAAATTTGAGTTGGAAAGAGCTATCAGTAATGTACCGAAGGGTGCCCAAACAACAGAGAGTGGCGAAAAGGCTCAAATTGACGCACTGGGAAAAGTCTATGAATTACAGGAAAAGCTCATTGAACTCACAGAAAAATACAAAGGTGTTGCCGTAACTGCCAACATTCGTATTGCTAACAGCTTTAGAGACTTAGAGAAGGTATATGAGGATTTAAACAACCTATCTACAGAAATACTTGGTTCCAGAGAAGATGCTGCTAGGCTAGAGGTGAATTCAATAGAGAACAAAGACAAGATGCTGAGGCTTGAAACTGAGCTTGCCGCGTCTTTGTTTGATACTGAAATAGCCAGAACCACTGCTGCCGAAAAAGCAATCCAAACAATGACTGCTTTGTCTGATTATAAAATTAAATTAGCCATAGCTGATGATGCTTTTGATGATGCTAGGCGTGCGGCTCAAGGTCTTGATGGTTATGCAAAACAGAAAGCGTTGGAACTTGCTGCCCATAACCGCACAATGGATTTGAACAAAGCCAAGTTTGATTACATCAGTAAAATGGAAGGTGATACGACCAAAATTAAAATAGAAGCTGCCAATGAAATACTCCGGCATGACACGGAAGTTAAGAAATCAATGCTTGAAGAAGCAGTCAAATACACAGACATTGCCGGTTCCCTATTCACTTCATTAGCAGGCGCACAAAATCAATCTAGTAAAGAAGGCTTTGAGGCGGCAAAAATGTTTAATTCGGCTGCCGTAGTCATGAATACTGCATCAGCCATTATGGCGCAGTTAACCATTCCTGGCCCCGTAGGTTGGGCTGGAGCCGCAGCCGCAGCAGTGGAAGGTTTGATCCAACTCTCTACCATTCAGTCTACCACTTTTGAAGGTGGAGGATCAGTTACACAGCCTGGTAATTTCAGTGCTGGTGGTGCAGGAGGAGTAGGCACCGTTCTTGGCGACCCAACTGCAAAGAGTAATTCCATTGGAGACAGTTACGATTTGTTGGAAGATATTAACGCTGACCAATATGTAGAGCTTCAGAACATCACCAAAGAATTAAAGCAGATGAACAGTAGCTTTTCTGGGCTTGCTTCTGCGATGGCAAGAGCTAATGGGCAATTTGATGGTTCTGGATTTGATCTTAGTGGCTTAGGTATTGTGGAAGCTTCTGCAACTGAATTATTTGCTGAGGTAGTGAAAGCAATAGATTATCCAATAGATAAAATATCTGAAATGCTTGGAGATTCTATGCTTGGTGGTCTTTGGGATTTTGCCTCTGCACCATTTAAGTTTTTAGGTGAAATAAGTAATTGGTTCACTTCTGGTTTATTCGGTAAAACTATAACGACGGCAGAAGGCAGCGGTATTAATATAGGAAACACCAATTTAGGAAATGTTATGGATGGCGGTGAAACGCCTGTCCAGTCTTACCAAGACATTAGGACTAAGAAAAAGAGTTGGTTTAAAACCAGTTATAGTTACAGCACCCAATATTCAGAAGTTGATGCAATAGTTCAGGATATGTTCGACGATGTTGTGTCAAACTTGGGCAACTCTTTATTGGCTGTAGCAAAAGGTCTTGGGACTGATGTGCAAAAGGTGATGGATTATTCTTTTGATATAGGTAGAATTGAACTTAAGGGATTAACAGGAGATGAAGTCTCTGCGAAGCTTGCCGAGGTTTTCAGTTATGCGGCTGACAGAGCAACAGAGTCTATTTTTGAAGATTTGGTTCTCATGTATCAGGAGGTTAATGAGGGTGCTTTTGATACTCTTATTCGTTTGATGGCTCAGAAGTTTGTGGTTCTTGATGCTCTTGCTAAAACCGGGAACTCTCTTCCTCCTGAAAAAGATATAATTGGTGTCTCTGATGCATTAGTTAAAATGGCAGGTGGTCTTGAACAGTTCATTGAATTAGCCGATAATTTTTATGATACATTCACGGACGATCTGCATAAGTTTAGTGATAATGCTGCTTATTTGAAGGAATCTCTTGGTGGAGCAATACCTGATACAAGAGAAGGTTATGCTGATTTGGTGGGCTCCATTGACGTATCTGCCAGTGAAGATAACCAAGAACGGTACCTCTTGCTTCTTAAACTCGCTGATGCTGCGGATGAATATTACTCACAACTTGAAGATGGAATGAATGTATATAAAGACGCATTTCAAACAACCACACAAGGTCTTATGGATCTTCGGGAAGGACTTAGTGCTGGTGGAGTTGGCTGGCTTACTAATATACCTACTGATTATATTGATAGAGTCATGAAAAACATAATAGGAATGGGTCAAGGTGCGAATACTGCCCATATACTTTTAATGGCTGAGGAGTTAGCTGAATATTATCAAACGGTTAAAAGTCTACAAGACAACTACCAACAGGCGTTTTATTCTGAGACAGAGTTGCAGGTATTAAATCAAGAAAGATTGACCAAAGCTCTGGCGGACGTTAACATCGCATTACCCGCCACAAAGGAAGCTTATCGTGCCTTAGTCGAGATTTATGCGAAGTCGGGCTCAGCAAACAAAGAACAATACTTCACTATGTTGGATCTTTCTGAGGCAGCGGCAGAATATTATTCTATCCTAGAAGGTGCGTCTAAAAGCTATAAAGAAATGACCTTGGACGCGATTGCCATCCAACTGGCAGCATCTAACGCCATGAAGAATCTGTCTATTGGCAATCTATCGATCTTATCTCCTGAAGATAAATATAACCAACTCAAGGCTACTTTTGAAAGTCAAAAGGGGGCCGCTCTTGGTGGTGACTTAGAAGCACAAAAAGGGCTACCAGCATTGATCACTGAGTTCCTTACTGTTTCTAAAGAATACTTCGGGAGTAGTGCTGATTATACTACCGACTATATTGAAGGGATGAACATATTAGGCATCTTGTCAGGTCTTACTGCGGGCGCTGAAACTCCGTTAGAGCTTATACAAAAACAAATTGATGGTCTTACTTCTCTCAGGACTGCACTTACGGATGGTGACCTAGAGAAGGTTAATCTGTTGGAAACTCAGGTTGCTCTTACTATCCAAACCAATGAGCTACTAGCTAGTTTCCGAGAGGTATTAGCTGGTGAATCTCTACCAAGCTATGACGTAGGTTCTGATTATATATCCAGTGATCGTACAGCCAAGATACATGAAGGTGAGATGGTTATCGATCGGGCTTCCGCTGAAGCTCTAAGACGCTATGGTGTCAGAGTACAGTCAAGTGGGGGCGGTGATAATAAAGGTGTTGAAGAAAGACTGGATAAGGTCGTTGCTAAGCTAGATGGTGTAGAGCGCCGACTTTCAAACATAGATCAGAAGGCACGATTGGTGGCTAACTCATGAACAGTTTTTGGCAATACCTAGTTGAGATAGATGCTTGGAATGGATCGGCAGTCGAGACCATAAAGCTATGTGGGCCTCCTGCGTTCGATGTTGGTTGGTTTCCTCATCTTGTAGACCCTGGACTCATTCAGGTTCAGATGTTTCAGTCAGGTAAGACCACTGGCAACTCATCCTATACTATTGGCGAAATTGTTGTCAGTAACATTGCTGAACACGCAATAGGAGAACAGGTTGGACCACTTGACTTCTTAAGGACCTACAGTTTTGATGGTCGTGCAGTTCGCGTCTTTCAAGGAAACTATGAGGATGCTTACGAAAGTTTCACTCTTGTATATGCGGGAACTGTAGAAAGTATTTTCTTTGAGTGGCAGCAATTATCCTTTACTATCCGTTCAAGACAGGCAGAGTTAGATGTTAAGGTTGATGCAGGGACTTTTCTTGGTAATAATGTACTCCCTGCTGGAGTAGAAGGAGTCGAATCTGATCTGAAAGACAAGCCCAAGCCCTTGCTTCTTGGGCGGGTTTATAATGCCTCTCCTGCATTATGCAATACCTCAAAATTGATTTACGCAGTGAGTCCTGCAACTGGTATAGCTGCAACCTATATGGGAGCGGAACTTCGGGTGTATGATAATGGAGTACCGTTGACTTTTGGTGGAGTTTACATTGATCAAACGGACATGGAGGCTGTTGAGCCTGAGCCTGGCGAGTTCAAAGTCTGGGAGATTGGTGGATACTTTCGATTAGGATCGAGCCCTTCAGGTCCAGTCACATTTGATGGTAGTTCTTATGGACGATCTGTCACGGCAAAGATGAGCAACTTGATAGAGGATCTTTTGGCTCTGCATGACAAACAAGACATGATTAATACAACAAGCTTCACCAACTTTGCTGATTTAGTACGCTACGAAAATGGAATATATCTTTCAGGATCAATGCCTAATGTCTCTGAGGCTATTGATCAGCTTTGTAATTCTTGTGGAGCGTTTTGGCATTTTAACAACAACGGAGAAATTGAACTAGGTCGTTTAGTTGATCCATCCACATTAACGACTGACTTTGAATTGAATTCTTCAATCCTTCCAGTAGAAGACTTCCAAAGACAAAAGACTCAAGACACACCAAGTGGTGCTCCCATTAAAGCAATCACCTTGAATGTCATTAAAAACTATACCGTGATGACAAGTTTTGCTGGATCTGTCACTGATCTGCGTAAAGCGTTTTTGAAAGAGGAGTGGAGAACAAGTAGGCGTGTTGATGAATCGATCTCCATTGCACATCCTCTGGCAGGTGAAATGATCATAAACACAACATTCACGGATGATAACTTTGATGAGACTCTCCGTAGGTTTGCCTTATATTCAGTTGGGCGCGACCTAGTCCAAGTTCAAGTAGACCTTTCATTGTTTGGCAGCATTGCTAATGTGAGACCTGGTCTTTGTGCTAACGTCAATTTTAACAACCGGTACGGGTTCATAAACAAGAAGATGATGCTTATCTCGTATACAGTGAACCATGTTGACGAGAGGGTAACCTTAACGCTTTGGGGCTGATATGCAAATCGTTTATCTAAAAGCAAATGGCCTCGTTATGTACGCAGGGGCCGACCTCTCTGCTGGAGAGATAACTAATCTTGGTGATGGTTGGTGTGATCGTCGTGTTACACCTACTCTTGCAGCGGTTGCCGATGCGGGCATACTTCCCACAGATTGGTTACCTGATAGTTATACTTGGACAGGTGGTGTCTACACAGTCGTACCTGGTAAAGAATATCTACTTGAAGTTGGATCACCAGCAGTTGGTGGTTTTCCTCCAGCAGCACCGTCAGGACTTGAAGTCGCTGTCACCAATGAAATCTCAGGATCATTTAACACCTATGCGGTCTTGGTTGCCACAATCTCTTGGGACAACATGGGGATTTCCATTGACCATTACGATATTAATTATCGGAAGGCGGCAGTTCCTGGATGGACAGCAGCACCATCCACCCCAGAAGATTTTTCTATAATCCACGGACTTTCGGTTGATTTGTATCATTTCCGCGTTAGGGCAGTCACAACGTCGGCAGTACCTGGACCGTGGACTGAGATAGGGCCAATTGTAGTAGAGAGCATAGGCGCTACAGGCATCCCTAAAATTACAGGATTACAAATATATGGGCAGGGGTCGGATCATGTTTTCTTAGGTACCAATCCTAGATTCGTATGGGCTTCAAGTACCGTAATAGTTGGAGAGCATATAGATTGGCACGTTGGTTATAAAATCAGAATACTTAACATCGACAACACATTGCGGCGTGAAATATATACCATAGACGGTGAATACGTTTATAGTTTTGAGGACAACATTGCTGATGGTTCTGGCACACCTACCCGAGCGTTTCAAATTCTGGTCTGGGACCAGTTCATGTCGGGCAATCTTTCAGATGAACCAGCAACTATTGTAGTAAGCAATCCTCAATGCGCTGCCGTTACCATTGATGACAACATCGTATTTGCTGGAGGTTTTGCTCTTTCTCTAACCTTGCCCAATGAAATTGATCTTGTGGGTGTTCGTCTTTGGGGGTCAGGACTACCAACAACTGATTTTGCCAAGCAGAATAATGTAGGGCTCCAATGTGTGGCATCAACATACACTGTCTATGTTGCGGCGTTTGATTCTTTCGGAGCAGATAACCTCAATCCAACATCCATCGAAGTCATTGTACCATCTGATGTAACTACTACAGATTTAGAGAATTGGGCAACTGACATTACCAAACTTTTTAAGGTTCCTGTTCTTCAGTCAGACATCTGGGGCACCAATGATCCCGTTGCTGGGTCTATCTCTTGGCAATCTGTAGATTTATATTTTAATGGTATGATGCACAGTATAAATGACGGCAATACTGCTAATGCTTATGTTTATTGGGACTCAACGACCCCAACAGTTTTCAAGACAACGACTAATGAGGCGGCCTTTTCGGCGATGGCTACTTCTGAGACATTGTGGCAGATTGCTTACAATGTCGATGGAGCAAATAATCTTGCTTGGAGTGCTGCTGCTAACATGGTTATTGGATCTGCTTTCATCAGGGAAGGGTCCATTAAGAACGCCCACATCAGTGGCATTATAGAATCCACTGGTTTTACGTATCTGCCTGGAATTTCGGCAACAGGTTGGCAGATGGACAAGGACGGTGATTTAATTTTTCAGTCGTTCAAGATGCTTGATTCTTCTGGAAACATTATTTTTCAAGGAGATGATGACATCACTGGTCCTCCTGGTCCTCCTGGTGCAAGTACATTTACTTATTACATTACTCTTGATTCCAATAGGGATGCCTTAACTCCTGTAGTAAATGAACTTTGTTATAGTGCAGAAAGTGAAAAGCTTTGGCGATATAATGGTACAGGTTGGGATTTAATTGCCATTAGTCCACAAGCGGCTCTTGAAGCTGATGTGACCATTATGAGTGGTGGGATTGTTCTTAGCAACAATTCGCGTATTACGAATGTAGGTACTAATGGTATTTCTACTCTTGATTCGGAAGGACTGACATTCACAGACACTGATGGTGGAGTATATAATTATATCGGAAGGACTGCAAGTGGGGAGGCTTCGGGAAATGATTACGTATCGCTGGTCCCTAATTTTAAATCTATTCCAAAAGTTGTAATTATTCCTAAAAAGGCAGTATCTTTTAAAGCTGGCTGGGAAGCCTCTGATCAATTTTTCAGAATGTATGTCACAGAAGCATCGGTTGCAGGATTTAGAATCAACGCTGAATTAGTTGCTACTACGGGAAGTGTAGCCAATACCCTTATAAATAGTGTTCTTGCTAATGGACAATCTGCAATCGCAACCACTCAACCAACAACATCGTCAATGGATGTTACGATTCAATATAAAGGGGCGTCTTATCTTGGACAATGGGCCATAAGAAAGGCAAATTCAACAATATTTGATTGCGTAATTATGTATAGTCCAGTGCAGCATCAATATAAAATAGAATATAAAATTAATGGGCAACCTGACACCAGTTATGTTTTGTGGATTTCTTCTGAAATTTTAACTCCTACAAATACTGGGACTAATAATTTCACTCTAGAAAAAAAGGATCTACCTGCTGGTACTTATGTTGTTAAGATAACTAAAATAAACACCACCGTTATTGCCAATTCATTTACAAATACTTTTCAAATACCTGCATCCTCATCAAGTCCTTCCTCATATTATGGAAGTACTAATTACAATGTTGTATATGAGGTGGGTTTCGATGGCTCTACACGTATCTATTGGTATTGGTATAATATTTACAGTATTGCTTCAGGGACTTATTTAGTCAATGCAGTGGACGTTTCTGGATATTTATATGAGAGAGGAACTTTATACAACCAGGAATATAATTCTGAGTCTGAAAGTACACATTATTATTATTATATCAGAAGAACCCTAATATCTTCAATACTGGCACCTACAGAACAGACAATAATGGCTAAAGTTATTCCACATGAATTTAAAGTGCTTTCCTTAAATAGTGTTGCTATGGTGATTTTAGATGATAATTCGGATGTTGATTATATAGCTTATGACGGAGGTTAAAATGTCATCGTTGTTGGTTTGGGAAACGGACTCTAAAAAAATCCATTGCAGTATGATAGAAGCACATGGAACAGTATTTATTCTTGAAAATTTAGTGGCCCGATTGCGGCATGATTGGGAGGATTTTTATTCAGGGGCTGAAATTGAGAAAAATCTGACCACAAATCAAGCCAAAATATTTATGTATATTGATGAGAATAACCTGCCACAGAATAAGCTAGAGATGCCGGTAGTCCCGGATACTCTAACCCCTACAGTAGTAGATGGGGTAGGCTTGGTAACATTCTCTGGCGTTCCAGTAGGGGCTGTCATCACAGTGGACGATGAGTTTATAGGAGAGGCGACGGAATCTGATGTGCAATTAAGTTTTGACTTCGTAGGTTTTTATAAAGTCCAAATGGTTTTATATCCGTATTTAGATTGGAAGGAGGTTGTTAATGCAACGGCTTAATAACGTAGCACCGCAAAAATTAAAGGATGAAGCCGCAACTAAGGCGGATGATATGTTCCAGCTTCTCTTGACCAAGAAGCCAAGAGATATAGAAGAATACCTTTTAAACAACATGAGTGCAGTCATTACCATGTCCGATGCTGAAATTGATGCTTATGCTGCGACTCTCACTACCGTAGCAAAGAGGGTGGGCGCCATAGGCACCATAGCAAAGGATGTAAAGTTCTTAGCTTCTACCAATATGACTCTTATGAAGATCGTAATAATGTTGGCTAGAAAAATCTAGGAGGATGATGATCATATGATGTGCATATCAGTAAAATCAAAGTGATCGTATTAAAAGCATTAGGAATAGCCCTTCCTTGCTTGTAGTTGAGTGAATTAGACGATAAGCATACGTCTTATCGATTACACGAATACACATCGGTACAGAGCATATTTAAGTTTCATTTGTCCCAGAATTTTTCTAGCTTATTTTAAAAAATGGAGTTATGCTGTTCATAATGGATCCTAACCTACATCAACATTAACTTAGGAGCTTAATATCATGGATTTCTACAACACCTTTCGCTCAAGTCTAACCTCACCCGGTTCAGTTTTCTTTGATGTGATTCCTGATGATGCAAACGATCTTGACGTCTCCACCCGAGGCATCATTGTTGCTACTGCTGGCAATCTTATGATCACTGGCGTAGGAATGCCCGACGGGACCAAGACACTAATTCCGAACCTTGTTGCTGGTGCCATCCATGCTATTCGTGCTAAGCGAATCTGGGATACCGACTCCACAGCTACCGGCATAGTCGGCACCTACTAAGGAGGTAATTATGGGATACCAAATAGCTATAGGAAATTTCTTCGGCGGCATAGCAGGCGGCATATCCACCGACCTGATTGGCATCGCGGGTGAGCGTGGTTTTGGCGTCGGGGTAGCATCCACACTATCCATCGGTATGACTGCACTCGCCGGCACAACGGATACAGCGTCCGATGAGTATGGGAACTACCAGTTTGAAGACGGCTCGATCATGGTCTACGTGCCAAAGTTTTTTTACAAGGTCGGCACAGGCTTAAACGGTTTTGCTGTCAACGTGATTGATGTAAAAGGCGGCGACACATACGCGAGCACTGCCGCCGCCAATGCGGAGGGCTACGCTCTGCACCGCGCCTTTATC
>Ga0209414_1000182_pt1 | contig 29100 bp, 39 predicted proteins | sample LakVidmifraction_4_FD_181154 | JGI IMG/M metagenome (GOLD analysis project Ga0209414, IMG submission 181154) | Hypersaline microbial communities from Lake Vida, Antarctica - Brine Hole Two &gt;0.2 micron (SPAdes) (version 2) | ecosystem: Environmental > Aquatic > Non-marine Saline and Alkaline >...
CTATAGAATTAAGTGGTCAACTTAGTTGTTATGTTGAAGAAGATATGCAAAAAATAATTACGCAATATCTAATAAGAAAATAACATATGGAATTAGGAGGAAATAAATGACTTACGTAATCAGTGACTTACATGGGGAATATGACTTATTTATAAAAATGTTAGAAAAAATTAATTTTTCCCCCGAAGATATTCTCTATATTTTAGGGGACGTAGTTGATAGAGGGAAAGAGCCAATTAAATTATTGCAATACATAATGACGCAATCTAATATGATAATGTTATTAGGTAATCATGAAGAGTTTATGTTAAATTATTTTGAAAATGAGTATACAGATTATGGGGATTGGTTTAAAAATGGTGGGGCTTTAACATATAGACAAATACTTGCTGTAAGTCAAAACGAACAAGAACGAATATTGAGCTATATTAAAAGGTGTAAGTTAACTTATCGTTTAAAAATAAACGGTAAATCTTTTATACTGTGCCATGCTGGCTTAGAGCACAGTGAGGAAGGTGTTTTGTTGAGTACTCAATATAGAGACTACATATTATGGGCTAGAGACGAATTTATACATAATACAAAGATTGCCGACGAAGAGAGCACGGTGATTTTTGGACATACCCCAACTATAACTATAAAAGTTTATAAAAGAGATAAAACTGGGATTTGGTTTGGTGATAATAGAATTGGAATTGATTGTGGAGCGGTATTCGGATATAAATTAGGGTGTTTAAGATTAAACGATATGAAAGAATTTTACGTTGTAAAGGGGGAAGATGTTGAATAAAGAAAATAAAATTGATAAAGATATACAGCTAACATTTTTAGAATTAGAAGTATTACATAAATTATTGAGTAGGGTGACAACAAACTATATAGTAGATGTTCTAGGCATGACATTTCAAGAGGACGATTTACTATACAATGTTTACTGTAAGATAGATAATTAATTAAAAGGGGAAATAGAATGTATCAATGGCGATTAATGGATAATAAAAAAGAGTTTGAATATGGGCGAAATATGGCTAAACAAATGGGATTAGAATTTGTTAAGGATATAGACCTAAACTTATTAAAGTTACCTCACCCTTCAATCTATATAGGTAACGAAGATTGCTTGAAATTTGCCTTAGGTGTCAAATTAGATTTAGCAATTGAATTACTAAAACAAGACCGTACTAAAGGTTATTTTGAGTTCAATGGACTTATGTATTGTAAGCTATACCCAAGTTACCGAAGTGTTCCAAATATTATTGTCGTTATGGACTTATATTTACATAACGTATTAAGTTAAAACGTAATAAAATGGGAAATTTATTAGGAGATTAAAATGAGAGAAATTAAATTCAAGGCGTGGAGTGGCTTAACGATGTATGTTCCTGATTATATTGATTTTACTGGAGGGTGCTACACGTCTTATAGTAGGTGGGATAGTGCGTCAGTAGAAAAAGACGAAAATAGTATTTTACTACAATGGACGGGTTTAAAAGACAAAAATGATAAAGATATTTATGAGGGTGATATTTGTCAGCGTAAATATTTTAAAAATAACATAGAAGTTATTGAATTATATAAAATTTTTTTTGATGTTGGTATATTTCAATGTGAAAAGATTAGTTCACCAGGTATGTCTTGTTCCTTAGGTTTCTATTGCACAAACGTAAATGTAATCATTGAAGTAATTGGAAATATTTTTGAGAACCCAGAATTTTTAAAAAATTAACATTATATGAAGGACTTACTATTAATATAATCGTGGAGGAATTATGGAAGAAAAAATAATTGAGTACAGAGGATTAAAAATTGGGGATAATATTTTAATTTTAGATTGCTATGAAATAAAAGAAACATACGTTAAAGGGTTTTATAAGGATTTTGAACATGACGAATCAAATTCTATGATTACTTTTGTTGAGCATGAACACGGTTCAGACCCCTTTAACGACGTGTATACGGACGGATTTTACGCTAAATGTGGGGTACAACGGAAGAAAGACGCTTATGACGCTTATGTTACAAGTGGATATTAATTCTAAATAAAACTAACAATTTATTAAGCAAAAAGAGGGTATAAAATGAAAAATTTCAAAGATTTTGAGGAAGAAGGGAAAAATGATTATGGAAAACAATATAGAAATTAATGGTTTATGGGAAAATATGAAAACAAAAAACAAATATTGGGTGATTGGTACCGCAATAAATTGCACAAATAAAGAAGACGGTCAATTAATGGTTTTATATGGCTCTTCAATCTGTGATATAAAAATATTCGCAAGAGAGAAAAAGGAGTTTGAGGAAAAATTCGTTAAGGTTATGTTATGATATGAAGAATCGATTAATAAACTATGTTAGAAATATGTGGAAGAGGAAATTATGAAAACATTAAATATGATTCAAGACTGGAAAGAAAGTGGCTTTAAAAAGAAATATATACAAACAAATGCATGTACAAATTTACCAGTAACGGTGTTTAATAATGGTTGTGACGTTTTATTTACTAGTGGTTTCAGTATTGAACCATTTTCAGACCCTAAAAAATGGTCAAAAATATTTTACATATCAAAAGAAAGTTTAGAAAACGAATGGGAAGAAATCGTAGAAGAATTTGAAATTAAAGGGGCAATAAAAAAAGCTCATGACGGTAACATAATGCTTTCTTTGAGTAGTGGCGTACGATTTATTGGCACAAAACAAACCTATTCAGAAATTGAGGTTTTAGGAAAATGGATTCAAGTATATATTTAATAGTGAACTACCCACGACTAAAGTCGCAGGCTTCTAAAGCTAAGTTCACCAGACTCAGTATCTAGAAACGGATACTACGATAGAAAGGTTATGATACCTACGGTTGACGCATCAGACCGTTGCACTGTCGCTTATAATTAAGAAGAACTGAGGAAAGGTTCGGTGTTATGAGTGTAAAAAGCTTTTTTATCATTGTCGAGATGGCGTCGGATTCTTATTATGGTAAAAGTAATAAGATACGCAAAACTTACCGCAAGGTAAAGTATTTATTAGGGGGCTAATTATGGTTTATGTAATTAATTTTGACGGAACTCCGTTAATGCCTTGCACGTCAGTAATCGCAAGATTATTATTAAAACAAGGTAAAGCAAAATGTATTAAAAGAACACCATTTACTATTAAACTTTTATATCAAACAACCAATTACACACAATATCTAACACTTGGAATTGATACAGGAAGTAGTAAAATTGGTAGTGCTGTAGTAAGTGATAATGGCGGTGTTTTATATTTGTCAGAAGTTAAAATCAGAAATGATATTACTGACAAAATGAAACAACGCAGTAAATATCGTAGGAATAGACGTAATAGGAAAACAAGATACAGAAAAGCAAGATGGGCAAATAGGAAAAATAGTATTAGGACAGTTAGATTTTCACCTACAATGGTGAGTAAAATTAATAGTCATATTAGAGAATATAATTTTGTAAATTCAATTCTACCTATTAAACATACTATCCTTGAAACAGCAACATTTGACGCACATGCATTGAAGAATCCTACGGTTTTGAGTAATAAGTGGTTATACCAAAAAGGTATTAATTATGGATTTGCTAATACTAAAGCCTATGTTTTAAATAGAGATAACCATACTTGCCAACATTGTAAAGGTAAAACCAAGGATAGCAAACTTGAAGTACACCATATTACATTTAGACGTAATGGTGGTTCTGACGATTCTGAAAATCTAAAAACACTCTGTAAAACATGTCATGATAATTTACATAGTGGATTAGTTAAATTAACTGGTGGCAAGTCAAAAGGACAATTAAAACACGCCACTCAAATGAATAGTATAAGAACACAGCTATTAAATATTTTACCATTTGTAGAAGAAACCTTTGGGTTTGTAACTAAGGAACATAGACAATTACTAAATCTTCCAAAAGAGCACTATATGGATGCTATAGCTATTGCAAGCCAAGGTAAATATGTAGTCTTTAAAACGCAAGAAGTCATATTAAAAAAGTGTGTTTCACAAGGTGATTATCAACAAACAAAGGGTGTTAGGTCAGAACAAAGAATCCCAACTAATAAGATACAAGGATTTAGAAAGTTTGACAAGGTTAAGTATCTAGGACATGAGTATTTCATTAAAGGTAGAATGTCAACAGGGTATGTAATTCTAATGGACATAGAAGGAAATAAGATAGAATTTTCAAACGCGCCAAAAGGAATGAAGACAGCAAAGACGAAAAATTTAACAAGAATAAGCAGTAGAAACACATGGTTGACACAAGCAAGACCGCTACAATTCATCCCATGATTGAAATCACGGGTGTTCTTGTAGCTCATATAAATAAAGGGGAAATTAAAAATGAAATTAGAAAGACAGCTTGTAAGATATATTGTATCATGTGACGAAGACGAATATGAAGACGAAGATGAAGACGAATATGAGGATGAAGACGAATATGAGGACGAAGACGGGGCACAATATATACTATACGACGTAGACAATAGAACTGAAATAATGAGGGGCGACTATTATCACGATAAGGTTGAGGAAAAAATAGAAGGATTTTTAAATTGTCTTAGCTATTTAAATATTGAGTTCTCAATTGAAAGCACCACTGTTAAAGAGTAATATAAATTATAAACTTATATTAAGAAAACATTCGATAAACTTCTTGACATTATATCATTATTATGTTAATATAGAGAAGTAGAATAAATAAGAGATATATAAATAAAAATATTAATAAATAAGGGGAAAAAGATATGGAGTTTTTACTATTAAAACAAGCAATGCAAGAAAACTTTAATAGAATGTCTAAAAATGCAACTCAATTATTTGAAGTTAACGTGGACAAAGAAGAATTATGGAATCTGTACTTAGATAGTTTCCCAGAAGGAACTAATGAGGTTTTTAGACAGAGAAGAGAGTATGATTGTAGCTGTTGTAGACATTTTATTAAAACTATTGGGAATGCGGTAGTTATTGAAAACAATAAAATACAAACTATTTGGGACTTTAAGATTAATGACACTAAATTTCAAACAGTTGTAAATGCCTTATCCTCATATTTAAAGTCAAAAGTTATTTCAGACGTTTATGTCAGCAAACTTAGTAAAATAGGAACAGATAATAGCCATGAGCAATTACCAAACAAAGAAATAATCTCATGGAATCATTTTTACCTAGAACTACCAACTAAGTTTGTTAGTAAAAGCGATAAGTCTGAGGGTGACATTAAGGGGTCATTTAGAGATATTAAAAATGTATTTAAGAGGTCTTTAGACGAAATAACTGAGGAAAGCTTACTTACTGTATTAGAACTTATTTCACAAAACTCTTTATATAAAGGTGAGGAATGGAACGTTGTATTGACCCAATTCCTTAAACACAAAAGAGTATATGACAAATTAAAGTCAGAAGGCGAAAAAAATAATTATACTTGGGAACAATCTGTTAAGGTTGGGGGCGTAATTGGTAAAATAAGAAATCACAGTATTGGAACGTTACTTGTTAATATTAGCGAAAGTATGGAATTAGATTTAGCCGTTAAAAAATACGAAGCAATTGTAGCCCCAACCAACTATAAAAGACCAAAAGCAATATTCACTAAAAAAATGTTACAAGACGCTAAAAAGACAATTGAAGACTTGGGCTATTTAAATTCTTTAGGTAGAAGGTATGCTACCTTAGACGATATTGTTATAAACAATGTTATGTTTTCTAATAAGGACTCCGCAAAAAGAATCGGTGTTTTAAGTGACCTAAGTGGTGTAAATGGTTTGGACGTTTTTGCTAAAATGGCTAAAGAAGTTCCAACAAATCCTAAAAAATTCTCTAAAGTTGAAGAAGTTTCTATCGGCGATTTTATTGCAAATGTGCTTCCAACCGCAAGTGAACTTGAGGTATTTTTAGAAAATAAACATTCTAGTAATATGGTTTCATTAATCGCACCAGAAAATAAAGAGGCAAAAACAATGTTTAAATGGAACAATTCTTTTGGATGGGCTTACTCTGGTAATATTACAGATAGCGATATGAAAGATAGAGTTAAGTCCGCTGGGGGTAATGTTGAAGGTGTATTAAGATTTTCTATTCAATGGAATGAAGTAGCGGATGATAGAAATGATTTAGACGCACACTGTAAAGAACCTAATGGAAAACTTATTTACTTTGGAAATAAACTAGATTTCGCTACTACTGGACAGTTAGACGTTGATATAATTAGACCTACTATTGGGAAACCCGCTGTAGAAAATATTACTTGGATTGATAAAAATAAAATGCTAAGTGGGGTATATAAGTTTGCTGTTAATTGCTTCTCTAATAATGGTGGTAGAACTGGATTTAGAGCCGAAATTGAGTTCGACGGTCAAGTATATTCTTTTGAGTATAATAAAGAATTAAAAAATAGGGAAACAATTGAGGTTGCGAGTGTTACTTTCAATAAAAGTACTGGATTTACAATTGAAGAAAAGTTACCGTCAAACGTATCTTCTAGGGACGTGTGGAATTTAACTACCAATCAATTTGTTCCAGTGTCCGTTGTTACATTATCCCCTAATTATTGGGACTTACAAGAAGGTATTGGTAATAAACATTACTTCTTTATGTTGAAAGATTGTATTAACCCAGAAATGCCAAATTCAATGTTCAACGAGTTCTTAAAAGAAGAATTAATGAAACATAAGAATGTTTTTGAAGCATTAGGTGGTAAAATGGCTGTAAAAGACGCAGACGACCAACTATCGGGGATAGGTTTCAGTTCAACAAAAAGAAATGATTTGTTAATAAAAGTCAAAGGTCAAACAGAAAGAATACTAAAAATCAAATTTTAAAAATAAAAAGGGGAAATAAGAAAATGGAAAACATGTTCGAATTTGCAATTAAAAATAAGTTGAGATTTGCTTTCAAAGGAATGGTATCAGTAGAGGACTTATATGATTTAACTGTTCAAAGTTTAGACTCAATTTTCAAAAGTCTTAATGCACAAGTAAAGCAAGTGAAAGAAGAAAGTTTATTGAACACAAAAAACCAAGCGGATAAGGTACTTGAAACTCAAATTGAGATTGTTAAGTATATTGTTAAAGGTAAATTAGAGGAAGAAAATACAAGACTTCAAGCTAAAACTAAAAGAGAGCAAAAACAAAAACTTATGGCAATTTTGGCTTCTAAGCAAGACGAAGCATTACTAAGCAAGACATCAGAAGAAGTTCAAGCAATGATTAATGAATTAGAATAAGTTGTCTATCTACATACTACGTATAATTTATATGTAGTATGTAGTATGTTTTATTCAGTAAAATAGGTTTTAATAGGGGGCTAAAATGGAAAACATAGTAAAATTTTGTCCACATTGTAATAAAGTTAATAAGCCTTATTTTATCTACGGTTATTTTTGTACCGAGTGTCATATGAATAGACAGCAATATCCAATAATAACTTTATGTGGAAGTACTAAGTTTAAAGAAGAATTTTTAGAGGCACAAAAAGAATTGACTTTACAAGGATATATTGTAATATCCGTAGGACTATTTGGTCATGCTGACGGTGATTATCAGACAGTTTTAACGGAAGAAGTTAAAACTATACTTGACGACATGCATAAAAAGAAAATTGATATGTCACACGGTATATTTGTTATTAATAAATATAATTACATAGGGAATAGTACAAGAAGTGAAATTGAATATGCTGAAAGTAAAGGTAAGTTTGTTTTGTATATGGAAGAATAGGAAAATAGAATAAAAGAATTGCTTTTAAACGTTTAAAAGTTTATACATAATTATAAAGGGGAATTAATGACGGAGATAAATAAAATATATAATGAAGATTTTTTAAATAATAAATTAGACGCAAATTCAATAGATTTAATAGTTACTGACCCCCATATAAAACTATAACAGGTGGTGATAGTAATGGCGCTAATTCAGAACGCCCAAAAGGAATGTTAAGTGGAAATAGAAAATTATTTAAACACCAGAAACTTAAAATATCTGATTGGATGCCAGAATTATATAGAGTATTAAAAGAAGGGTCACATTGTTACATATTCACTAATGTTTTGAATTTTGAAGAAATGTTAGCCGAGAGTAAAAAGGCTGGATTTAAATTACATAATTTATTAGTGTGGGAAAAGAATAATTGTACGCCTAGTCAGTTTTATATGAAAAATTGTGAGTATATTTTATTTCTAAGAAAAGGAAAAGCAAAATGGATTAATGATATAGGGGGTAGTAAAACCGTACATAAATTTAATAATATTATAGGGAACAAAAAGCATCCATGCGAAAAACCCGTTGACTTATTAAAATTATACATAGCAAATAGTTCAATTGAAGGGAATGTTATATTAGACCCTTTTGCTGGCTCTGGAAGTACATTATTTGCGACAATGGGGTTGAAAAGAAACTATATCGGGTTTGAAATAGACGCTGAATACTGTGAAATAGCCAAAAACAGATTATGTCAACTAGCCCCATTTTTACCAAATATGACGGAAGAATAAAAGAACAGAATAAAAAAGTCGCTTTTAAATAAAAGGGGAAAAATGAAAAAGTACATATTAACAGACAAAGAATTAAAACTATTGTTGCATGATAGTGTTCAGTTTAATTATTTACAGTGTGTGGGGGTTGATAATTGGAACGGATATGACGAGGCACACGAGGCTTTAGAGTCTGACGGTTATGAAAATTATGCCGAAGTGGTTAAGGAATTATTAACACAATATGAAGAGTATAAAGTTAATGAATAAAAGAGTTATTTTATTAGACAGTAGCAAATTATTTAAAATAGTTAAAAGGGGAAATAAAAATGAATAAAGAATATAAAAGTTTTTATAAAAAAGTAGGGGGTGGGGAAGGTGATAGGTGCAATTATCCCACTAGACTAGACGTTTATGGGTGTGGGTGTCAACATGATTGTTCATATTGTTATGCTAAAAGCTTATTAGACTTTAGAAAATTATGGGACGCTAAAAACCCAGCAATAGCGGATATAGATAAGAAAAATGATACATAAGATTACAGAGGATACTACTGTAAGACTTGGTGGAATGACGGATTGCTTTCAACCATTAGAAAAAACTGTACGTAATACATATAATACGATTCTTGCTTTAAATGAAGTTAATAAGCCATATCTTATAGTAACTAAAAATGCTATGGTCGCCGACGACGAATATATTGCAATTATGAGAAAAGACTTAGCTCATATTCAAATCTCTGTCACTACAACGGACGACGAATTATGCAAAACTTATGAAAAAGCAAGCGTGTCGTCTGAACGTATTAAGGCAATTGAAAAACTATACGCTTTGGGATTTGACGTACAACTAAGATTATCCCCATTTATTCCACAATTTGTTGACTTTAAAATTATAAATAATGTAAAGTGCGACAAGATATTAATTGAATTTTTAAGAGTTAATACATGGATAAAAAAATGGTTTGATATTGATTATTCCTCATATACTTTAAAAGAAGGGGGATATCGCCATTTGCTTTTAGAAGACAAAATTGAGCACCTTAAGAAAATCACAAGCTTTAAAGAAAAAACAATTTGCGAAGACGTAAATGAGCACTATGAGTATTGGAAAGAAAACTTCAATGCGAATAAAGAAGATTGCTGTAATTTATCAAAATAAAATAAACTTAGGATAAAAAGTTATGAAGTATGTAGGCAGTAAGAATAAAATATCAAAAGAGTTAGCACCAATAATTCAGTCGTACATAAAAAGTGATACTGTAGGTTATTTAGAGCCATTTGTAGGTGGGGCAAATATGATTGATAAGATTCAATGCGGTAAAAAAGTAGGGTGTGATATTCATGAAGAACTAATTGAATTATTAAAGCAAGCACAAACAGATTACGATTTTCCACAACATATATCTGAGGACGAATATAATAATGTTCGTGTAAACAGAGATAGTTATCCTAAGTGGTATATTGGATTTATTGGATTTATGGCTACGTTTGGTGCAAAATACTATGGTGGATATGCAAGAAGTTTTAAGGCGGACAAAATAACACCTAGAAACCAATCAAACGAGTCTATTAGGAATCTTGATAAACAAAGACCTAATTTAAAAGGAATTGTATTTTTACATAAAAGTTTTCAAGAGTTACCTAAAAATAAAATAAAAGAATATGTAATCTACTGTGACCCACCATATGAAGGTACTACGAAGTATTCTACCAATGTATTTCCACATAAAGACTTTTGGCAATGGTGTAGAGAAATGAGTAAAGATAATACGGTTTTAGTAAGTGAATATAATGCACCAAACGATTTTGAATGCATTTGGTCTAAAGTACACAAAACAAGTCTCAATACACAATCTGGTGAACAATCAGAAAGAGTCGAAAAACTGTTTAAATATAAAGCATGTAAATAAAAGAATTGTTTTATTAGAGAATTTTATTGACGTGTTCTCAAATATTTTTCTTGAGAAATTCCGTAATATTCGTTGGACAGTATATTGATTGTTATTTAGAAATGGAAGAGTAGAATAATACCGTAAAGGGGGTCTATTTTGAAAGAAATTAAATTCAAATTAAGAAAAACAGAAGGAATTAAATTATTACATAACAGTAAACAAGACGTTAAAACTCTATCGGAAGCATTAAATGTTTGCATAAATAAAATAAATGAGCTTGTTCAAGAAGTGAACGAGTTAAAAGAACAAGTAATTTGATAAATACATATGTTAACCATAATTGTCTCATTACCGAAATTGTGGGACATTAAAAGGAGAGTATGAAATGTTTAATTTTTGGATTTTTAGTTTAATATTTATTATAGTATTAGTAATTATTATGGTAGTGTTGGCTAATAAGTACGGTGACGAAGAGTTTTGGGGCGGTATTCTTACTATGATAGTAATTGTTTATTTCGGAATTTTCGTAATTACGAGTGCGGTTAATTATTTAAATACGTATGAAGTGAAAAGTTTCCAAAAAGGCTATGAATACGAATTAATATCGCTATCAGATAGTAAAGAGGTTAGTGGTGAATATTCGGACAGAGGAAATCTTCTTTTTAAATATGCGTCAGCACAAGTGGGGGAAGAAATTTTTTATTACGTTATTGTTGGTAATAATGAGAAGGGATATTTAATGAAAAAATTCAACATTGGAAAAGTATATTTATTCTTTGACGAAGAAAACTCGCCAAAATATATTATTACTTATGAGACTAAAGTTTATCGACATTATAGGAACTTCATGTTTGGGTACTTATTTAAAAACAGAAAAGATTACGTTGAAACAGAAGTAGTCAAAGAAGAATTACATATTCCTAATAATTCAGTCCAAGTTGAGTATAACATAGATTTGAAGTAAAATAGTGATATTTGCGACCTAATAAAAAAAGCATTTTATTAGGAAAATAGGGAAAGGAGAGAATATGGAACATATTTACGGAATTGACCAAAATGAGGACTTAAAGGCGTTATACGGCGAAGATTACGAAGAATGTAACCTTTTTAGGAAAATACTGTGGGGGTTTTTAATGGACTTCGATATTGATATAAGAAGACTTAATTATATCATTCAAAACCCAATACCTATTACAATAAACGAGTATGAAGAATGGGGATTATTTAAAAATAAAGTTTGCGAATCCTCGTGTACTCATACTTGTGCCTCTAATGCTTTAATTGAAATAGATAGATTTGTAGTAAAATACCATTTAAAGTCAAATATACTATCTAATAAAATGGATATTTTATTAGATAAATGAGAAAGGGGTAAAATGAGAGATATTAATCGTATTGAACCGTTTTTAGAGAAATTAGCCGAGTTATGGAAGCAAAGTCCAGATTTTAGGTTTGGACAACTTATTTATGTGTTAGCGGATAAACTTGATACTAACGATATTTTCTTTCCAGAAGAAGACGCTTGGATTGCTTGTTTTGAAGAATTAATTAAGGTAAAGGAAAAAGAAGGAAATGGAAATAGAGGCACAGTGTAAAAGAATAGAAGAAGCTTTAAAAAAAATAGACATATCTTTATATGACAGTTATGGTAAAATGCGTAGTTTCTTATTAGTTATGCAAGAACTAAATGTGGTATGGGGGTTGACCTCTAAAGAACAACAAAATGAAATTATTCGTAGTTTTAGAATGTGTTTGAGAATAAAATAAAAGAAGAAAGGATTAATTATGTCGGCAAAAGTAAAAGACTTCGTAGAATCATTTGACATGGAAATACGAAAGCCCAAAATAAAAAATCATAGAGAGCCAGTAGTGCCTATTTTCGAAGTACTGTTAGTTAATGACTTAGACTTTGTAATTAGAAGAAAAACTAAAACAACAGATAGAACGTTAGGAATATTATTAACTCAAGAGAATTTTTACTTGAAAAATAATAAAACAGACGAAATAAAAGTGCCAATAGAAACTGAAATAGCAAACTTTTTTAGTTATGGGTATTTTAACATAACAAAAGAACTTGCGGAGGTTGATTGGGTTTTAGTAGACTTTACATATATGGATTATACTAGATTTTCAAAGGCAATAGTAAGTTTAATCAGGGATAAACTGAAAAGAGAGCTGTATAAAAACAAAATATTTGGAAATAAATATACTTATTATGGTAAATATATAGAAATAAACAAGAAATTAGGACTGCAAATATTTAAACAAAGCAAGCTGTCTTTAGATACAGGTTTTGCTGAATGTTTTAACATTTTAAAACTATATAGCTATGATAAAGCTATTTACTTTCTAGAAAAATCGGTTGACGCTAATGTTTGCTATACTTATACAAAGGATAACTATAGGCAAAATTGTCTTAGTGACCTATGTAAGAGATATAATCTAGACATAAACAGATTGATTGATTATGTTTTTGAGGACTTATATCATCAAGGTATTTCCACTTGTAATGGTACTATATTAGATATATATTCAGATTATCTAAATATGCAATTGATGTATTATGGAAAGATAAAAGACAGATATCCTAAAGCACTTAAAACACAACACGACATTATGTCCTTACATTACTCTTTCTTTAAGAAGTTTAATAAAGAACAAATTCTAGACCACGTTAATTTTTCGTATAATCAATATGCTTATGATAATAAAGACTATTGTATTATACTACCAAAAACAACTCAAGATATTGTTAGCGAAGGAATAGCATTAAATCATTGTGTTGCTTCCTATGTTGATAAGGTTCTTAGTGGTAAATCTTATATTTGTTTTTTGAGAAGCATTGATAATCCTCAAGAATCTTTAGCAACAATAGAAATCGTTGGTGGTGTTATAATGCAAGCAAGAATAAGCTTTAACAAAATGCTTAGTGACGATAGTTTTAGATTCTTAGTGAAATGGGCAATGGAAAAAGACTTAAAAGTTATGCCAAATATCATAGGTGACAGAAGTTCCGAGTTAAAAATTGAACTAGAAAAACAATTTAAAAAAATAATCTTAAAAGAAGAAAAAAAGGGGGAATAAAAATGCAATTTTATGGAAATTTTAATGGAAAAGAAATTAAAAGCGCATATGAGGGGTTAGTTGTTCTAAGACAAATGGGGAAAAGTGGGGAACTTCCAAAAACAGTAGATTTAACGAGTGCAAGAAAAGAAGTTATGAGCCATTTAGATACTTGTCAATTAACAAGTAATACTTTCACAATGGAAGAGGTAGAAGCTTTTAATACAAGTAACTATACTATTGTTGACGTTGTTAAAAATGGAATGAAATTCTATACTTTGAAGAAAATGAAGAATGATGAAGGGTGTGATAAAGAAGATTATGGTTTTAATTGTGAAAATTGCTACAAAGACATCTAAAAAGGAGAGATAGACATGAAAGAAAATTTAACGGAAATAGTATTTATTTTAGACGAAAGTGGTTCAATGTATAATTTAGTAAATGATACAATAGGTGGTTTTAATAGCTTTATAGACGCTCAAAAAGAGGAAGTGGGGGAGGCAAATGTAACAACTGTAGCTTTTAGTACTACTCATAGATATATTCATGAGGGCGTAAACTTAAAGGATTTAATAGCCCTAAATAGTAAAGATTATCGCCCTAATGGGGGTACTGCTTTATTAGATACTATTGGGTCTACAATTTTAGATTTAGGGCGTAAATTAGATGAGTTAGGTGAAGGTTATAAACCTTCAAAAGTTATTTTTGTAATTACTACTGACGGTGAAGAAAATGCTAGTAGAGAATTCACAAGAGCAAAAATAAAGGAAATGATTGAACTCCAAACTAATACCTATAACTGGCAATTCTTGTTTTTAGGTGCTAATATTGATGCTGTATCAACAGCGGAGTCATTTGGTATTTTACGAAGTTTTGCTTGTAATTATACCGCTAGTTCAGTTGGTACGGAAAGTGTTTATAGTGGACTAAGTAAAACAGTATCTAGTTATAGAGAAGGTGAGGCGGTCTTAGACGGTTGGAGTGACGAAATAAAATAAGGGGGATAAATATGTTTTCAATATACGAAGCTTTTTTAGACGAGGAATATTTTCAAGAATTAGAAGACGCATCAAAAGAAGAACTGATTCAAATGTATAGGGATTTTGTTAGTTTATCTAATGACGTTTCTGTGAGTAATGTTAGTGTTGCTAGAAAACAAGGTTTTCTAACTTGTAGTATTATAGTAATAATTGCTATTTTTCTTGTGAATATATTAAGTTAGTAAAGTTGAACAAGATACGATAAAGTTATTGACAAATGTTTGTGAATAGTGTATAATATTATTATAGTCATTTAAATATATCGTACATATTGCACAAATGTTACACCCAAATCATTTATTGTTTTACAACATTATAAATAAATATTCTAAAAAAGGAGCCACCTATGAAAATCAAAGATGGAGTTATTGTACCCATTAAAAGAAATAAATCTCCAGCACAATCTTGAGTTGAAATGAACATTAGACTACACATACGCATATACAACATAATAAATAAAATCAAACTCTAAAGGGGAAATTAAAAATGGAAGATAGTATTAAAAAATTAGTAAATCAAGTTAAATTGACAGGTGTTATTGCTGAATTAGAAGTAAGACAAGGCACTCAAAAAGCTAATCCTCAAAAAGGTTCAGTTGCAATGCCTTACATTAGCGTAAAAGGTGAAATTCAATTTGGCGCTCAAAAATCAATGAGTAGAAGATTTGAAACATATGTCACTAAGTATAAGAAAAATGGGTCGGAAAATGGCTTATTTCAACCAACATTAAATTTTATCTCTACAGCTAAAAGTGTTGCTAAAAGTAGTATGGAAGAAGCTACATTTATTTCAATTCAAGGTGAAATAAAAACAAATGACTATGTTAATAAAGATAAGATTTTAAAAGAAGGACTTACTATCAAAGCTACGTTCTTTAACACTGTTGAGACCTATGATATTTCTAAAAGCAAATCGGAAAATCTAGCTACGTTAGGGGAGAGTAAAATTGACGTCGAAGGATATATTCAAAGTTACATCCCAGAAATTAAAGGTGAAGAAAGCACTGAAACTGGTAGATTGAAATTAAATATTTTAACAACGGATTTCTTTGGGAATATAATCCCTATTAAAAATATTATTGTGCCAAAAGAATTTTTTGAGGACTTCCAAAAGATTTACGGCGAGACTCAAACAGCACTTTTCTTCTTATCATACCTTGCAAACAAAGCGGAGTCTAAAGTTGCTACGGTTGGTGGTTTAGGGGTACAAAGAACAACTGATGGAAAAACTTATACTGAAATGGTTTTAAGTGGTGCAAATCCTGCTGTTGATTCAGATAGTGAAGTTGGTATTAGTGTAGAAGCAATTCAAATAGCATTGAAAGTTAGAAAAGAAATGTTAGACGAATTAGTTGTCAAGGGATATCAAGGCAAAGCTACAGCAAGTGCCCCTATGGGAATTGGTACTAAAGGTGGCGTTGTAGCCCCTAATAATGACCTAGATGACGATGATGACTTACCTTTCTAAGATAGAAAGGTAAGAAGTACATAAATAAGTATATAAATATACAAATATATAATCACATAAGTATGAACAATTAATAAAAATAAAAAATAAAACATATAAAATAAGGAGACATAAATGGATTTTACACAACCAAGTATTACAATAGTAGAGAAGTCAGCAAAAGGTAAGAGTTTTTTCATATATGGGACAAATAGAACAGGCAAGACGGCAAATGCGGTTAAGTTCCCAAAACCTTTTGCGATTCCTTTTGAAAAAGGGTTAAATGCTATTGCGGGATTACCACACGAAATTCCTAATAAGTGGTCGGATACTAGAAATATTACTAAACAGTTCCAAAGACCAGAAGTTAAGGCACTATTTGATACGATTATAGTTGATACGGCGGATAAAATGGGTGAAATGTTAATAAAGTATATTTGCTCAATACATGGTGTTTCCGCTATTGGTGACGCAAACAATGGCTTTGGTGCATATGGTGATATTACTAAATACCTTGCTGAGTTCATTGACCCATTGTTGAAAGAAGGATATACAGTAATTATTATTGGACACGAAAGTGAAAAACAACTTACTGACCCGCAAACTGGCGAGAAATATACTAGAATTATGCCTAGAGGTGATAAGAGAGTTATTCAAGCTATTTCAGACGCGGTGGATATTATTGGGTATTGTCAACCTAATGGTTTTGATAGTGAATCAGGTGAAGAAATACTTTCTACAATCTATCTTAAAGACGCAAAGTTTTTCAAGGCTGGCTCTAGATGGGAATATATGCCTAATTCAGTTTCACCTTTTACCCCAGAAGGATTGACAAATGCATTAATTGAGGCTATTGAAAGACAAGAAAAAGAAGACGGTAGTGAAAACTATGTTCAAGTTAAAAAAGTTGAAAGTGCCCCTGTTGCAATTAGTTATGATGAAGTTAAGGCTAGGTTAGGTGAGCTATATCGTGCTATTAAAGAGAAAACAGGTAATTATAACTTAGCTTTAGAGTTAACGGAGAATAAACTTGGCGAAGGTGTTAAGATTAACGATACAACTAAGAAACATCAAGAGATACTTGAAGAGTTGATTGACGATATGGAAGAAAGAGTAGCAACTTTATAAAGTATAAGGTATAAGGTATAAGGTATAAGCTATATAATATATAAACCTTTTGAGGACGGATACATATGTTATCTGTCCTTTCTAAGAAAGTGAGGACGAATGGCAAAAGTAAAGGCGAAGAAAGAAAGAAAGGTTAAATGCCCTAAATGTGGTGAATATAACGAGAAAATTGTTACAATATTGTATAATAAAAGATACTATTGCGAAGCTTGTTTTGAAGCTACTAAGAATGCCGTAAAACAAGAAACAGATGATTATAAAATCCTTATTTCATATGTGTGTAGTATTTATAATATAACTATCCCAGACGGTTTGATGTTTAAGCAAATTAAAGAGTTTAAAGATACTTTTGGCTACTCTTATAAAGGCATGAAAACAACATTACATTATTTTTACGAAATATTAGAAGGAAATGACACAGGTAATAGTAGGGGTCTTGGAATAATACCTTATGTGTATAAAGACGCTGTAGACTTTTATAAAACTAAAAAATCAATTAAAGATAGTCTTACTAAAGTGGATATGGACGAATTAAATAATGATATTAAAATAATTACAATCAATAAAAAGAGCATAAAACAAAAAGTGGAAGAAGATTATAAAAGACTAGTCTACATAGATATAGAGGAACTATAAGCACCGCAAAGGAGTAAAATATGACAGACAAAGAATTGGCTAGTTATTCAGATAAACAAGCTATTAGAGAAGTATTAGGAAGTTTTTTACAAGAACCCCAATTAATTAGAGAGTATAAAGTTACTAAATCGGATTTCCCCGAAAGATTCCATAAAATAATTTTTGCGGGTATCACAAACCTATATAGAAATGGTATCGAGGAACTTGACGCTGTTGCTATAGATGAGTATTTATCACATTATGAGATACAATACGAAGCTTTTAAAAAGAATAATAGAGGAATAGAGTTTATTGATAGTGTAAAAGAAATGTCTTTAACCTCAAATATTCAGTATTATTTTGATAGGTTGAAAAAGTTTTCCTTATTAAGAAGTTGTGTTAAAAATGGCTTTGACGTTTCATACTACTTTAATCCAAATGAAGTTGACCCTGTTACAATGGAAAATCAAAGAGATAGGTTAGACAATAGTACTAATAACGAAATAGTTGACTATCTTAAGAAGAATTTTTTAGAAGCTGTTGCACCTTTTATTATAGGAGCTGGAAGAGATTCTAAAAAAGCAGGTGTTAGTGGTATGGAACAGAAAGAAAGATGGAAAAATGATACAGCTTGGGGATTAGGTTATGCAAGTCTTTATATGACAACAGTTTTTCATGGAATTAGAAAAAGAAGATTCAATATTATGTCAGCAGGAACAGGGGTAGGTAAACTCATTTTCAATAAATAAAGGGGTATTATGTTAGAAAAGACTAAAGAAAAGTATGATAAAGGTATGGTACTATATTTAAAAGGAGAATTAAGTTTAGTACAAATTAGTAAGAAATTAACGATACATAGAGGGAAGTTTACAGATTACATGAAACAAAATGGGATTGTAATAGTAAATAAACAAAATGAAGCTAGAAAATTGTCCCTAAAAATTTATTGAATCATTTTGTAAGAGGTTTTATAGACGGTGATGGTTCAATATTTATAAGTCAAGGAAGACCAAGATTCGCAATATATAGTGGTTCTAAAGGATTTATCCCAGACTTGGTAAAGGAAATGGGTTGGAAACAACTCATAATAAGAAAAGATAAGCAAGCAGAAGTTTATACTACAGAATATAGTGGGAAACAAGTTTATTACATACTATCTCCTCTTTACGAAAATTCTAATATATATTTAGAAAGAAAATACACCAAATTTATTGAAATAAAAAAGTGCCGTCTTAAGTAGTAATACATAAGAATATAAGTGTGGTATTAAGCAGGAAAGTCCTCCCTCATAGAAAGGATAACCCGAACCGAAGTTTTGAACTTAAAAGTCAAAACAGGGGCAGAGCATAGAAATTGAAACTGTATCTTAAGGTACAGAATATAATATTTCCAAGAGTCCACGCCACCCAATCAAGTAATGTTGTGGGTGAAAAGATATGCCGAGCTAATCTGTAATGGATTAGAAGTAAGGATAAAAAGCCTTACGATAACAAACTGAAAACCCGATTATCTATAGCTAATTTAGCTACGATATGTGCCCCCGCAATTTACGATAAGCAATTAGGCAAATGGATTAGAAATCCAAATGGAACCGAAAATAGTGGACTGTATGTAGGCACAGAAATGGAGTTGCTTGAAGAAATAGACCCTATTCTATGGGCATTTATGGCTGATGTCCCACAAGACCATATTGAATATAATACATATGAGGATGGCGAAGAAGCAAGAGTAGACGAAGCAATTCGGCTACTATGCGACGAAGGTAACATATGGCTAGAATATGTCCCAGAATACGATTTAATGACGTTAGAGGCAATCATAGAAGAACATAAGCTTAAACATAAGACATCACACGTTTTCTTCGATTATATCCACACAACAATTGAATTATTGAGCGAATTTGCTGAAAAATCAGTGGTTAAAATGGTTGTTAGAGAAGACCAGGTATTAGCACAAGTATCAACTACATTAAAACATTTTACAAGGAAATATGATATTTCTCTTGATACAGGGACACAAGTTTCTGGGGATTTTAAAAATGCTGATAATAGAGATAGCACGATTATTCGTGGTTCTAAAGCTATTGCGGATAAGGGGGATGGATGTTCTGTTGCTATGCCACCTACCGCTATAGAAATGAAGAAAATAGACGCAATATTAAGAGCAAGAATGGGAAGTCCAAAACCAAACTTAGTAATTTCCGTTTATAAAAACAGAGGGGGGAAATGGAATGACATTAAAATTTGGTTATATGTTGATTATGGTACAATGAGAGTCTTTGACCTTTTTGTTACCGACAATGATTATAAATTAGATGGGGAAAAGGTTTTAGGATTAAATAAAACATATATTAACATTGAAGAAGAAGGAATTGCGTTTGAAAAACCTACTGAGGTAAAAGTTTACTAGAAGGAGCGTGATTTCATGTTAAATAAAGACGATGTGCTAGAGAGATTTGAAACACAACATGTCTTGAAATTAATGGAAGAGGAAGGGGAGTATCCCTTTAAAACCGAGAGTGAAAAAGGTCAAATATGGTTTAAAACAATTTGTCATACTGGTGACCTAACTAAGAAAAGCAATAAATTATGCTATTTTGAGGAAAGCAAAACATTCTTTTGCTATACCGAATGTGGTTCAATGAGTATATTTAACTTCGTTATGCAAGTTAGAGGCGTAGAGTTCTCAAGTGCTGTTGAGTTTATTGGGGAGTTAGTTGGGATGAATCAGAGGGTTGGTCTTGGTATTACTAGTAATAGAAACAACCACAAAGAAATAAATTCAGAAATGAATATAATTAATAAATATACTAAAATGAGAAATAAAAAACCTAGCCCCCCTTTAACTGTTCTTAAAGGAATAAAAAATCCAAACATATTAGATTATTTTGAGAAAGACGTATTCTATGAGGGATGGTTAAACGAAGGTATTGGATTTAAAACTATGATTGACTTCAATATTTTATGGTATGAGTCTCAAAAAGCGGTTATAATTCCACATTTTAATCAAAAGGGTAAAATAGTTGGTATTAGAAGAAGAAGCTTATTGGAAGAGAACGTAAAAAGTAAATATATGCCACTTATCCTAGAAGGTCAAATGTATGAGCACCCTTTAAATTCAAATTTATACGGTCTGTATGAACATATACAAACAATTAAAAGATTAAGAAAGGTTGTTATTGTAGAGTCCGAGAAAAGTGTATTGTTGGCACATGAATATTATGGCGAAAATACTTTTGTTATAGCAACATGTGGTTTCAATATATCAAAGTGGCACATAAGGACGTTACTTTCTTTAGGGGTTGAAGAAATTATTATAGGGTTTGACAAAGATTTCGACATAACTTCATTTGAAGACGCGGACGCTAAGAGTGCCGTTTTTAAACAGTTTCTTTCATATAAAAAAAGAATAATCTCATTAGCACAGAAATTAACCCCTTATTTTCGTACTTTTGTACTTTGGGATGAATATAAAAAGTTAGACGTTAAAGACTCCCCTTTTGATAAAGGACAAGAAGTCCTAGAGTTTTTAATGAAAAACAAAGTAGAAATGACAACAGAGATTGAAGGGTATGAAGAACCTAAAAAACAAACAAATAAAAGGAGAATATAAGTTGGAAAAACTATATTGGAAAATAAAACACGATTGTAAATTTGACGTAAATGACGATTATATGGAAACAATTCTAAAATCAAAAGGAATTGAGGATATTGGAAGATTTTTAAATGTAAATAAAAACGATACTCATAGCCCATCTTTATTTAAAAACATAGATAAAGGATTAGATATATTTCATAATTCTTTAGGAAAAGGGAAGAAAATATATGTACAACCAGACAGTGACGTAGATGGATATACATCGTCAAGTTATATGGTACAATTTATAGCGGATGTAAGTCCAGAAACAGAAGTAGTTTTTAGCGTTCACACAAATAAAGAACATGGTCTATTATATAAAGATATTAAACATTTAGAGAACGTGGATTTATTTATAGTTCCAGACGCAAGTGTTGAGAGTGAAAAGGAATGCTTATTAATTAATGAGAATTTCACAGCGCCTATATTAATACTAGACCACCATGAGATTATTACTGAAATATTACCGTATACTACATTAATTAACTGTATGGACGGACAATACCCTAACCCCACATTATCTGGCGTAGGGGTTGTACATAAATTTTGTTTGGCTTATTGCGAGAAATATGGACTAAACGAAAACTATGCCAATCAATTTATAGACTTAGTGGCTTTAGGTATGATAGCGGATAGTGTAGATATGAGAAACTTAGAAACTAGATACTATACTTTAGAAGGACTTAAAGAAGAAAATAGAAAAAACTTATTTATTAAAGAATTATCTAGTAAATTTGCTGACGATATGAAATTGGGACATACAATAACATCTTATGGTTGGGTTTTAGCCCCTAAAATTAACGGGTGCGTGAGATACGGCAAACCAGAAGAACAGTTAAACTTATTCAGAGCAATGTGCGGTGAAGTCGAAGATTCAGCATATCAACCTAGAAGACCAAATGGCTCAGATAAAAGTCTACCTAAACCACCTATTGAAACTCATTCATTGCAAAAGACTATGGCTAGAGTTAGTGCAAATGCAAAAGCAAGACAAGATACAGAAGTTAGAAAAGTTATGAAAGAAATTGACATTAAAATCGAATCTCAAAAATTACAGCAAGACTCAGTTATTATTGTAGATGGTACTGAATTATTAAAAAAGAAAACTTTAAGTGGGTTGGTTGCTAACAAACTTACCAACAAATATAAAAGACCTGTTTTGATATTAAATAGAATGGGTGCCAAAAATGTAACGCTTAAGGAAGGGGCTGTGATTGAGGATATTGAAATTGGTGACGATAGTAATAATTATAATGACTCAAAACTTGAAAAAGCCGATGTTATTGTAAATGAAGATTCAACTAAAGAACTTAAAGACGATGATATTATATTTGGTGGTTCCGCAAGAGGGTATTCTAAAGGCAAAATTAAAAACTTAAAAGAATTTATGTTTTCTACTGGTTACTTTATTAAGTGTGCAGGTTAACATCATGGCCTGAACATGCCTTTTCCTTATTATCGTAAGGGGTATATCCTATATTTGTATATGATATGCTAACGGGGAACCCTAAGTCTTAAATAGATATGGAAATCCCGTGGGAAAGTTGTTGTATGATTTCAAGAGGTTTAATTGAAAAAATATATATATAAAATTACTAATAAGATTAATGGAAAGTCATATGTAGTTCAAACAAGTAATCTAAAAAAAAGATTCCTAGACCATAGAAGAATGGCAAAAAATTCTTCGGCTATTTAAAAAAATTGTCAAAAACTCTCGTGAATTCATTCATGAGATGAATTGGCTTGAGCGGGAAGCACGTGACTTTAGTCATGTGTAGTTCACAGAGAGCAATAGTAAAGTATGGAATAGAGAGTTTTATCTTTGAAATGATAGATTATGGGGAAAACTATAATGAACTAGAAAAAAATATATTAAAAAATAATTATATAACAACTAATCCTGTAACGACTATTCCCTTAATAGGGAAGTAGAGTCACTACTGATACGTGGCAAGGTTCTAGGAAACGAAGCCTTTGAAAATCGAAACGGGTGTGCATATTTTAAGTTTTTTACTGTAAAATATGTAAGAGATAGTCTGTGCCATTGGAAACAATGGATTCCACATGCACGCTGGAGCTTTTGGTATAGAGATTTGCGATAAAAACATTGACAAAGTTAGAAATTTATGTAATAATAAGATAGGCAAGGAAGATTTAGTTACTGTTCATGAAGTAGATTATGAAATTAAAGCTTCAAACCTAAAAAACTCAGCAATAAGCGAAGTTGCAGAGGCATATGCGATTTGGGGAAATCAAGTTGACGAGCCTAATTTTGTAATTACAGATGTTGACGTTGACGCAAAAGATATTAAAGGTTATGGGGAGCACAATGGTTTTATTAAATTTAAATTTAATGACGTTGACTTTATTAAAAATTATTGCTCAAAAGGGGATATAGATGAATTAACGCAATCAGATAGAAACATCTTAGGGGAAAATAAAAAGAAACTTAAGATTACCATTATAGGACATTTTACATTTAATATGTACGAAGGTAATAAATATCCTCAAGTTAAAATATCTTCGTTCTATAGTGAGGAAAGACTAGAAAAAACAGAGGATGAATTATCTTTTGAAGATGTTTTTTAGAAAATTAAAAAGAAAGGAAAATTATTATGCCTAGAGTTAATAAAGAATATATGAGCAATCATAATCATTGCGAAGACTCTAACTTCAAAATGAAAGATTCTGTAATTAGAGCCGAAGATATTGTAAACCACGCAATTAAAATGGGATATAGTGGCGTTAGTATCACAGACCATGAAACATTATCATCACATATTAGAATTTCACAGAGATATCACTACTTAATGGATTTGAAAAAGAAATATGACGACCCAGATATTGATAATACGTCGGAAGATGAAAAAGAAATGCAAAAAGAAATGTCACTGCTCGAAATCATGCCTAGCAACTTTAAATTGGGGCTAGGCAATGAAATCTACTTGATTGATGATATAGTAGATGTAACCGAAAACTATGTGAGTGGTGTAACTAAATACTTCCATTTTGTATTGCTTCCTAAAAATGCAAAAGGTCACGAACAATTAAGACAAATATCATCTTCCGCTTGGGGTAATTGGTTTAGACAAAATGGGGTTGAAAGAGTGCCTACTGTGAAAAGTGACCTAGTAAGTATTATAGGTGAGAATAAAGGAAATTTAATTTCTACTAGTGCTTGTCTTGGGTCGGAATTTAGTAAATTAATTCTTGATTATGCATATGGATATGAAGGTTCAAAGGTCAAACTACATAGATTTATAACGTGGTGCATAAATACTTTTGGGAAAGAAAACTTTTTTATTGAGTTACAACCAACTTTTGAAATGCCCCAAGAGGATTTTTTAACTAGTCACCCACAAATAATAGCTAATGTTAATGCTGTTAAAATTGCTAAAGCATATGGGTTAAGCACTACAGTTACTACAGACTCTCATTATTTGAAAAAAGAACATAGGAAAATTGTGCATGAAGCATATCTACATTCAGACGAAGATAATTCAAACAATAGAGAACTTGGTGACTTTTATGCAACAACTTATATGATGAGTAAGAATGAATTGTATGATTTATTGTGTAACCATTTAGAAGAAGAAGACGTTATAAATGCTTTTAAAGGAACAATGTTAATACATGATATGATTGAAGATTATGACCTTCATCAAGACGTTATTGTGCCTAGAGATAAGAATATTCCAGAATTTGACGTTAAAGGTTTATTTGAGGATTGGTATGAAGAATGTCCTTATATAAAAAAATTTGCTGAATCAGAGGACGTCCAAGAGAGATATTTTTTGTACAAGTGTGAAGAGGGGTTTTTGAATAAAAGACAAGAGTTTAATGACGTGAACATAAAAAGAATTAATATAGAAATGGAAGAAATATGGGAAGCTAGTAATAGAATTAACATGAGAATTGCCCCTTATTATATATTAGTTGAAGTTTTAGTTAATAAAATAATGTGGAATATATCTTATGTTGGGGTAGCACGAGGTAGTGTGACTGGATTTTTTGTCGCATATTTGATGGAAATAACGCAAATGAATCCAATAAAATATGACTTACCACATTGGAGACACCTTAAAGTAGCTTAAATTTTAAACTTTTACGCTCTCATGAGAGATATCAAAGTTTAAAGTCATTAGAAAAATACAATAGGGGAATATTATAGTAATATAATATGTTAAGTTTTGTGAACACGTTGGTTACGTGGTGTTTAGTTAATTCTATGCTAACGGTGAAAGTCTAAGTCCGAAAAGATATGATAATACCGTGCCAAGCAAAAATAAAAAATATTTTTGAAGGTGTAACGACTATCCCAAAGGGGAGTAAGATGGATAATAACCACCATTTGAAGCGCAAAACACCCAATCATTAAGTTGAGGGTGAAGATATAGTCTAGCCTTTATGGAAACATAAAGTATAAGCGAAGCAAATTAAGACCAGAGTTGCCTGAACAATATTGGGCATTGAGTGTGAACCTCGCTAGAGGGTGTGTATAGATAATCATATCTATATGCTATCGGTATCAGTTGAATAAGACTTCTATACATGCCTTACAAGGGGATTATAGATATAAAAAAGACGAAGCCACTGACTAAGAAAGCCTAAAGTCCTATTTTAATAGGATAGTTGGTAATACCGAGCCAAGTTACAGTACAATATATCTCGATATAAAGGGGATATAAAATGAGCGAAAGATTAGCGATAATTTATAAAATAACAAATATTAAAAATAATTACATATATGTTGGTTCTACAACAAAAACACTAGAAGAAAGATTTTGTGCACACCTTCATAAGTCAAAGACAGATTTTGATAAATATCTTCTATATAGTGACCTATTGGAACAAGACGAAAAAGATTTTATAATGGTTGCTTTAGATACTAGTTTGATTAAGCATCGTTTTATAATTGAGGCATATTGGACTAAAAAATTACTAGAAGAGGGAAATGCTATGTATAATATGAAACAAGGTAATACGCACACGCAAAATACAAAGCAAAGACTATCTGAATCAAGACAAGCAAGTGGGTTTGATTATTCTTCTAATGAGTTTAAAGATAAAATGAGATTAGCAACCTCTGGAATAAATAATGGTATGTATGATAAGAAAGACGAAAATGCCGTAAATGGTAGGATAGTTGTTGCATTGGACGATAATGGTAATGTATTTAAAACATTTAATTCAGTTAAAATGGCAACTCAATTCTTAAATACAAAAGGACATACCGCATTAGGTAAAGCTTGTAGAAACAACGAGAAATATAAAGGATACTATTGGAAAAAAGAATGGGTTAATCGCTGATATATTGTACGATAAAAGGTTTAACGACTATTCCGCAAGGAAGTAGATGTAGATTTAAGCACTACATCGAAGCGCATTCACTATTTATTAAAGATAAATAGAAGATATAGTCTAATCCCACTATTAAATTAGTGTTAAAGTATCTCGAAAGAGAGGGTATAAATGGATATAGATTTAGATTCAGAGTCGTCAAAAAGGCAACAAATATTCCAAGCAATGAAAGATTATTATGGGGTACTTAATGTTTTAAATATTCTTACTTTAAGAACAGAAGGGACTAAAAGTGCTTGTTTAACGGTTTGTAGAGGTTTTAATATAGACACTGATACTTCACAAGCAATAGCGGATATGATTCCCTTTGAACGTGGGGCAAATTGGTCTTTAAATGATTGCTTTAAAGGAAATGAGGAAAAGGGAAGAGGTAAACTTACTGAGTTTATAGACGCAATAGCAAAACATGAGGGTTTGAAAGAGGCAATGTTTTTGATAGAAGGTTTGGTTTGTGGAAGGTCAATTCATGCTTCTGGTGTATATGTTTTCGATAATGGATACTTACTTCAAAATAGTAGAATGAAAGCCCCTAATGGTACTGATATTACGTGTTGGACTATGAATGATTCGGATTATTGTGGTGGGTTGAAAATAGACGTTCTTACAATCCAAGCTTTAGATAAAATACATATTACAATGGATTTACTAGCTGAACATGGATTGATAGAACAACAACCAACAATGAAAGAAACTTATAATAAATATATCCATCCAGACGTTTTAGAATATGAAAATAAAGAAATGTGGGAAATGTTGGGTGAGAATAATTTAATAGACGCTTTCCAGTTCGATACTGATGTTGGTAGTGACGCGGTAAGAAAGGTTAAACCTACAAATATTTTAGACTTAGCTGTAGCAAATAGTCTAATGAGGCTTATGGCTGATTTAGGAAATGAAAGCCCCATTGACACCTACGTTAAGTTTAAAAACAATATTACTCTTTGGTATAATGAAATGAGAGATTTTGGGCTTAACGAAGAAGACGTTAAAGTAGTTGAAAAACATTTATTAAAATTATATGGGGTTGCTGATACTCAAGAAGTTGTAATGCAAATGGTAATGGACGAGAAAATTAGTGGTTTTGATATTCCTTTAGCGAATAAAGTTAGAAAAATTATAGCAAAAAAGAAAGCCTCTGAAATAGATAGCATGAGAGAATTCTTTTATAAAAAAGCTAAAGAAATAAACCCAACTTCGAAATTAGCCGAATATATATGGGGGGTACAAATTAAACGTCAACTTGGCTATAGTTTTAGTCTCAATCACACAATGCCATATTCAGCAATATGTGTACAAGAAATGAATTTAGCACATAGATATAATAAGATATTTTGGAATACAGCTTGTTTAACGGTAAACGCTGGAGCCGATGAAGATAATGACAATAATAAAACGACTCAATACGGGAAAATCGCCAAAGCTATTAGTGAAATTAGAGGTAAAGGACAATTAATGACATTACCAGATATCAATACAGCTAAATTTGGATTCACACCAAATCTTAACACGCAAGAAATAATTTTTGGACTTAAAGGAATTTGTGGTATCGGGGACGACACCGCTCAAGCAATAATTAGTAATAGACCATATACAAGTTTAGACGATTTTATGAATAAAATGAACATATATAAAAACGAAGAAACAGAAAATAAGTTTGGGAATAGTGCTGTTATAACCTTAATAAAAGGTGGTGCTTTTGATAATTTAGAAGGTAAATCTAGGGTTGAAATCATGAAAGATTTTATTTTGAAAATATCAGACCCCTCTAAAAAATTGACAGCAATTCATATTCCTCACCTAGCTAAATTAAATGTATTTACTAAACAGCAAAAAGCATATGAAGTAAGACTTTACAAATTCAAAAAATACGCTTGTTCAAAAGAGTTTTTTGTTAAGAAAACAGGTAAAAGCGATAGTAGTAGTTATTATAGACTTGAAACACAATTTTCACTTCCATTCTTCTATCAACATTTCGAAACAAATATGTTAGAAGACAAAGATTACTATTATGACGATATTGGAAATGTAGTTGTAAAAAAGGGAAGTTTAGATAGAGAATATGATAAGCTTATGAAACCTTTTAATGAGTTGATTTTAAGCAATCCTAAGAATTTAGATTTAATTAATAGAGTTAAATTTGATGAGTTATGGATGAAACATGCGGTGGGAACCTCTTCTAAATGGGAAATGGACGCATTAAGTTTTTACTATGGCGTTCATGAATTATCACATGTTAATAAAGAAGAGTATTTAATCTCAAACTTCTTTGATTTACTAGAAGTACCAACAGGTACACAAACATATTTTTGGAGAGGAAAAGAAAAAGTTAGGTTTACTCTTTGTAGGATTTGTGGTACAGTATTAGATACCGATAAGAATAAAAACACAGTAACATTATTGACACCAGAAGGTGTTGTAATGATTAAATACTATAAAGGGAATTTTG
>Ga0209414_1000183_pt1 | contig 29089 bp, 24 predicted proteins | sample LakVidmifraction_4_FD_181154 | JGI IMG/M metagenome (GOLD analysis project Ga0209414, IMG submission 181154) | Hypersaline microbial communities from Lake Vida, Antarctica - Brine Hole Two &gt;0.2 micron (SPAdes) (version 2) | ecosystem: Environmental > Aquatic > Non-marine Saline and Alkaline >...
CTGTAACGTTTATGACTGCTTTACGTTTCTATCCCAACTACTTTTGCGTCGAACAAAAAAACAAATCTATGCAACTAAAAAAAAGTGTATTCATATTATTTTTTCTTTTTAACATATTAATTATTAGCGCACAACAAGAAATAATTTCTCTTGATGAGGTGCTGGAAAAGGTTGAAAAGAACAATTATTCAATTAAAATTTCAGAAGAAGATTATAATATTTCCAAAGCGGATTTTAACCAGACAAATTCCATTTTTTTACCAAACATCTCCATTTCCCATACGGCAATTGCGACTACAAATCCGTTAATGGCATTTGGTTCAAAATTAAACCAGGAAATATTGACGGAAACAGATTTTAATCCTGCGATGTTGAATGATCCGAATGAAATCAAAAATTTCGCCACTAAAATCGAGATTCAGCAACCTATTTTTAATGCTGACGGATTGTATATGCGCAAAGCGGCAAAAGCAAAAATGAATGCCGTTGAATTGCAGTCGGAAAGAACAAAAGAATACATAAAATTGGAAGTTACCAAAGCTTATATGCAATTACAAGTGGCATATAAAGCGGTTACTGTTTTGGAAAAAGCAAAAGAAGCCGCTCTTGAAAACAAAAAAATTGCCGACAATAAGTTTGCACAAGGTTTTATGCAAAAAGCCGATATTTTATCGGTGGAAGTTCATATGACCGAAGTTGAAAATCAGTTGTTAAGCGCCAAAAGCAGCGTTCAAAATGCTTCAGAAAACCTCAAATTTTTAATGGGTGAACAAAATGAGTCAGTTTTAAAACCCAGTACAGAACTAAAAGCAGCATTGGATTTATCCATTTATAACGATAGCCTTTCCCTAAACAGGGCTGATATTGATGCGATGCAGCAAAGTACTGAAGCTTATACCAATATGCATAAAGCCAACAAAATGGGCTATTTGCCAAATTTAAATGCTTTTGGAAGTTATGAAATGTACGACAATCAAATTTTTGGCACAGATGCGAAAGGGTATTTGGTTGGCGCCCAATTGTCGTGGAATGTATTCGATGGCTATAAACGCATTGGTAAAATTCAAAAAAGCAAGGCCGAACTTGACAAAGCGGAGATTGGCCTGGAACAATATAAAAACCAGAGCAATCTGGAATTTAACACGGCCAAACGCCAGTTAAAAGATGCCGAAAACAAGTTGTATCTGACAAATTTAGCTTCAGAACAATCAAAAGAAGCCTTAAGAATAAGAACGAACAGGTTTGAACAAGGTTTGGAAAAAACTTCTGATTTGCTTATTTCAGAAACACAGTATCTGCAAAAACAACTTGAATACCTGCAAACTGTTTTTAATTATAATTACACAAAAGCTTACGTAGCATTTTTAACAAAATAAGTCGATAAAAAATTAAAATACAAAACCAACTTTAAAATATAGAAATCAATGAAAAAATTCATAACAATATTCACATTAGCAATCTTCTTAGTTACAAGTTGCGGCAAAGACAAGACAGCGTCCACGGATAATCTTCCTATTGTATCGGTAAAAGTCAGCACACCTTCAGTTGAAGACAGTACGTTTTTATCGGCAAGCGGTAAAATTGAAGCAGTACAAAACGCAAACTTAAGCACCCGTATGATGGGTTATGTAACGGAAACTTACGTAAATGTTGGAGATAAAGTTTCCAAAGGTCAATTGTTATTGCGTATTAACAGTGCCGATATTTCAGCGCAAAGTGCACAGGTAACTGCCTCAATTACGGAAGCCGAAGCTGCTTTTAAAAATGCCGAAAAAGATTACAAGCGTTTTAAAGTATTGCAAGAACAAAACAGCGTTTCCCAAAAAGAAATGGACGATATGACTGCCAATTATGAAATGGCAAAAGCAAGATTGGAAGGTGCCAATCAAATGAAAAAACAGGTAAATGCACAACTGTCCTACTCAAATATTTCCGCGCCGTTTAGTGGCGTTATCACCGGGAAATTTATAAGCAAAGGTGCTATGGCAAATCCGGGCATGCCGTTAATAAGCATGGAAACTCCTGGTGAATTTCAAGTGACTGCTTTGGTTCCGGAAGCTGAAATAACAAAAATTAAATCGGAAACAACCGCCAACGTTATGGTAAAATCTACAAACCAACTTTTAACCGGTACCGTAACTGAAGTGAGTACTTCAGCAAAAAATACTGGAGGACAATATTTGGTAAAAGTAATTTTAGACAAAACCGATGCAAAATTACTTACAGGCATGTATACTTCCGTACAATTCCCTATAGAAAACACAAAAGAAACAAATCTTATTTTAATTCCTGAAAGCGCTTTGATTACACAAGGACAATTAACTGGAATTTATACGATTGGTCATGAAAATGTGGCAATTTTAAGATGGTTAAGAACAGGAAAAACCTATGGCGATAAAGTTGAAATATTGTCGGGATTGGCTGCTAATGAACAATTTATAGTTTCTGCCGAAGGAAAATTATTTAACGGAGCGAAAGTGAGTATTCAATAATCAGTTTTTAGTCAAAGTTTTCAGTATTTCTAAAATAACTTTAAACTTTAAACTTTAAACTTTAAACTTTAAAAAATGCAAGAAGGAATTTCAGGTAAAATAGCCAATATATTCATCAATTCTAAGCTGACCATTTTGTTAATGGTGTCTTTGATGGCAATTGGCATCTATAGTTCATTTCTCATTCCAAGAGAAGAAGAACCACAAATTATTGTTCCTATGGCCGATGTATTGGTTGGTTATCCGGGAGCAAGCCCAACCGAAGTGGAAAGTCGTGTTGTAAAACCTTTGGAAAAAATTATTTCTGACATTAAGGGCGTACAACATGTACATAGTATTGCTATGAACGGACAGTCTATGATTATAGTGCAATTTTACGTTGGTGAAGACACGGAGCGCTCTTATGTAAAACTTTACGATGAATTGATGAGACACCAAGGAATGTTTCCTCCCGGCGTTTCTCAGCCTTTGGTAAAAACCAGGTCAATTGATGATGTTCCTATGCTTGGGCTTACTTTTTGGAGTACTACTTATAACGATTTTCAAATTCGCCAAATTGCGGAAGAAGTAACTTCTGAAATAGAAAAGGTTAGAGATGTTTCTATCACCAAAGTAATTGGGGGAAGAAACCGTCAACTGAAAGTGATCTTGGACAAAGATAAAATGGCTGAAAACGGCATTGATGCGCTTGGAATTATGAAAATGATTCAAGCGAATAACAGCAGTTCACAATCCGGCAGCTTTGTAAAAAATGACCAGGAATATTTAATCACCACTGGAAAATTTTTAAACTCTTCAGAAGATGTAGAAAACTTGGTTGTAGGCGTTTATAACAATATGCCGGTTTATTTAAAACAGGTTGCCACCATAAAAGACGGTCCGGAAACCCCGAAAAGCTATGTGTCTTTCGGTTATGGAAAAGCGAATGAAAAATTCACTGCCAATTCTAGCGAATACAATGCCGTAACGCTTTCAATAGCAAAGGTAAAAGGAGCTGATGCCATGAAAATTTCGGAAAAGATTTTGGAAAGAGTGGAAAACTTAAAACAAACTTTAATCCCTTCAGACGTCCATGTTGATGTTACCCGAAACTATGGGGAAACCGCTTCGCATAAAGTGGGTGAATTGTTGCTTCACTTAGGCGTAGCCATTTTAGCCGTTACCATTTTAGTGATGTTGGCCATGGGATGGCGTGGCGGACTGGTAGTGTTTTTCTCTGTACCATTAACATTTGCCTTAACCTTATTCAGCTATTATTTATTAGGATATACTTTAAACAGAATTACCTTGTTTGCCTTGGTTTTTGTGGTAGGAATTGTGGTTGATGACAGTATTATTATTGCTGAAAACATGCACAGGCATTTTAAAATGAAGCGATTGCCGTTTAAGCAAGCTGCTATTTATGCCATCAATGAAGTAGGAAATCCAACCATTTTGGCCACTTTTACCGTAATTGCCGCTATTTTGCCTATGGCTTTTGTTTCGGGAATGATGGGACCCTATATGAGTCCGATGCCTATCGGCGCATCTATCGCTATGATATTGTCACTTTTTGTCGCTTTAACAGTTACGCCTTATTTGGCGTATCATTTATTGCAGGAGAAAGATTCGCAAGAACAAAAAAAAGAACAGGGACTGGAAGCTGGAATGATTTACAAAATCTATAAAAAATTAGAACAGCCACTTTTAGACAGTCCAAAAAAACGTCTGTTAACCATTGGAATTACCCTGTTTTTATTGGTAGTTTCCGTATTGATGTTCTTTACGAAATCCGTTGCCGTAAAAATGCTGCCTTTCGACAATAAAAATGAGTTTCAGGTGGTAATAGATATGCCCGAAGGAACTACATTGGAAAGAACTGCAGCAGTAACCAAAGAGATTGCACAATATATCGCGACAACTCCCGAAGTGGTAAACTACCAAAATTATATAGGTACCTCTGCTCCTATTACGTTTAACGGATTGGTTCGTCATTACGACATTCGTGGCGGCAGTAATATGGCCGACATTCAGGTGAATTTATTACTGAAAGGAGAGCGGGATTTACAAAGTCATGACATTGCTAAAAAATTGCGTCCGGAAATTAAGAAAATCGCCAATAAATATGGCGCTAATGTTAAATTGGTAGAAGTACCGCCAGGACCACCTGTATTATCGACACTGGTTGCAGAAGTTTACGGACCAAACTACCCAGCGCAAATTAAAGTCGCTAAACAGGTTAAGGAAATTTTGAAAAATACTGCTGATGTTGTAGATATTGACTGGATGGTTGAAGATGACCAAACCGAATACCGACTGGAAATTGACAAAGAAAAAGCAATGCTTAACGGAATTGCGCCGCAACAAATAGTTGGAAATTTGACTTATCTTTTAAAAGAATATCCGGTTTCCTATTTATATGATGAAACTTCTTTTGATCAGGTTGACATTGTTTTGGCTTTAAGTGATGCCGATAAAACCAGTTTACAGGACATTCAAAATATAAAAATTAAAGGAAATCAGGGCAATGTTATTCCAATAAGTGATTTGGTTACCATAAAAAAAGACACTTTACAAAAAACCATTTACAGAAAAGATCAAAAAAGGGTGGTTTATGTCACAGCTGATATGGCTGGCGGATTGGAAAGTCCGGTATATGCCATACTGGGAATGAAAGAAAAATTACAAAAAATTGAGCTACCTAAAGGATACAAACTTAATGAACTTTACTTGGAGCAACCTTCTGACGAAAGTGATTTTGCAGTAAAATGGGACGGAGAATGGCAAATCACTTTAGAAGTTTTCCAAGATTTAGGAACAGCATTTTTGGTGGTAATTCTTATCATCTATATGTTGATTGTTGGCTGGTTCCAAAACTTTAAAACACCTTTGGTGATGATGATGGCCATACCACTTTCATTAATTGGCATTGTATTTGGCCATTGGTTATTGGGTGCTTTCTTTACTGCAACCTCATTTATTGGTATGATTGCCTTGGCGGGCGTCATGGTTCGAAATTCGGTATTATTGATCGACTTTATTGAAATTCGGTTGAATGACGGGGTTCCTTTAAAACAAGCTATTATTGATGCCGGTGCAGTGCGTACAACGCCAATTTTACTTACTACCGGAGCCGTAGTTATAGGAGCTTCCATTATTTTGTTCGATCCAATTTTTCAAGGATTGGCAATATCATTAGTCGCCGGAGCAATCGTTTCAACAATGTTAACGCTGGTTGTGGTTCCAATGGTTTACTATATGACCGAAAAAAAGAAATGGGAAAATAATTCGAACAACAACGATAAATTAAAATCAGAAGAGTCATGAAATTACTAGTTATAACCGCCATCCAGGAGTTTTCCAAAGAAATAAAACTCATGATGAAAAAATCAAATATAAATATCTATTCTTATAAAGATGTAAACGGATTTAGGGATACGTCTGAAGAATCGTTCGAAAGCAATTGGTTTGCAAGTGAAATGGGTGAAAGTCGATCCATCATTTTCTTTGCTTTTGTAAAAGAAACAAATGTCGATGATTTTTTTACAAGGGCCGATGAATTTAACGCAAAACAAAAAACATTGTCGAAAATACACGTCGTTGTATTAAATATCGAAAAATCAAATTAATAAAAATTATAAAAGATGAAAAACAGAATTGTAAGAGCTTTTGCCGGCACATTTATATTAATCAGTTTAGTGCTAGCCATAAAAGTAAATGTTGACTGGTTGTGGTTTACTGCATTTGTTGGTGCCAACTTGCTACAATCTTCCATGACGAAATGGTGCTTATTAGAAGTCATTTTAGGTAAACTGGGGGTTAAAGATTAATTATAATTTTGTACTTTAGCCTACAAAATTAGAACAAAATTAAAGTAATTTTAAAAAATATAATCTCTTTTGTATTGATTACAACTGTACTGCTTCCTTTTGCAGTACAGTTTAATCATTCCTTTAAATCACATGAACATGCTGTTTGTAAAGCTCAAAATAAAATTCATTTTGACACTCATGAAATTGACTGTTCCGTTTTTCACTTTAAAATAAACAACCATAGAATTGATTTTTCTTCAGAAATTCACCTTACTGAAAAGCCTAAAAATGAAGAAAAAATACTATCTGTTATAACACAAATTTCCTCAGTAAAAATTCAATATAAATCTTCCAGAGCCCCTCCATTTTTATTGACATAATATAGCATTGTCATTATTTATCAATAAAAAAACTCACATGAAATGAGCATATCAAAAACTCGATATAAATACCGAGGAAAAAATGCGAATTCCATTTGACCATTAAAAAACCAATAGCAAACTACAAATGAAATTATATCTATTTTTCCTATTTTCAATAGGATTCTCCTTATTTGCGTATTCTCAAAACAAAATATCCGGAAAAATTACGAATAGCCAAAATGAAGTATTAACAGGGGCTGAAGTTTATATTGAAGAGCTTCAAAAAGGAACTTCAACAAAGGAAAACGGCTATTATGAATTGCTTAATTTACCTAATAATGCCATTAAAATTACTGTTGCTTACATTGGTTATAAAACTCAAGCAAAAACTATTGCCTTAACCGAAAAAGAAACGACCCTGGATTTCACCTTGGAGGAGGCTGTTTTTAAAATGGATGAAGTTATTGTTTCAACCGCCTTTAATAAATTACAATCCCAAAATGTAATGAAAGTGGAACATGAGAACATTAAAACCATGCAGCGGAAAGGAACCGCCACATTAATTGAAGGACTCACAACCATTCCGGGAGTTTCACAAGTTTCGACTGGAACTTCCATAGGAAAACCCGTAATTCGCGGATTAAGCGGAAACCGAGTTTTGGTTTATTCCCAAGGTGTACGAATTGAAAATCAGCAGTTTGGCGATGAGCACGGTTTAGGCTTAAACGATTCAGGCATAGAAAGTGTTGAAGTGATAAAAGGGCCGGCTTCTTTACTTTATGGTTCCGATGCTTTGGGAGGCGTTTTATATTTTAATCCTGAAAAATTTGCTGAAGCGAATACTTTTGTTGCCAATTTTGACCAAAAATTATTTTCAAATACCTTAGGAAGTAGTTCTTCTTTAGGTTTAAAAACCTCCACTGACAATTGGAAATTTTTGGCCAGGGGAAGTTACAATACCCATTCAGATTATAAAATTCCCAATAAAAACAGGGTCACAAACACGCGCTATAACGAAACAGATTTTAAGACGGGAATTGGCTATAGCGATTCAAAAATTTCAAGTGTTTTTAGATACAATTACAATAAACTCGATTTGGGAATTCCTGATGAAGGCATAGCCGAACAAACCACAAGTAAAAATAGCACCTATCCAAAACAAGGTGTTTTTAATCATCTGTTGAGTTTCAACAATATTTTGTTTTTTACAAATTCAAAACTTGATGTGGATTTTGGCTATATCGCAAATGACAGAAGCGAGTTTGAAGACAGTAATATTGCAGTTTTACAAATGAAATTGAATACTTTTAATTACGATGCAAAATACCATCTTCCAAAAATCGGGAAATTGGAAGCCATTCTTGGTATTCAGGGAATGCACCAAAACAATAAAAATTACGGGGAAGAATATTTAATTCCTGATGCCGTTACCAATGATTTTGGTTTCTTTGCAACCACCAATTATGAATGGAAAAATAATGTAATTCAAGCAGGATTGCGATTTGACAACAGAGCCGTTTCAACAGAAGCGCATGGGCCTGTTGGAGAAGATGGTTCATTTAAAGCCATTGACAAATCATATAATAGTTATAACGCTTCTTTGGGCTATAAAACCAATTTAAATGACAATTTAATAGTACGTTTAAATGTCGCTTCAGGTTTTAGGGCGCCAAATTTAGCGGAACTAACCTCTAACGGCGTTCATGAAGGAACCAACAGGTATGAAATAGGAAACAACGATTTAAAAACAGAACAAAACATTCAAACTGATTTAAATTTAGAATACAATACAAACCACTTTGAATTTTTTGTGAATGGTTTTTACAACCATGTGAACAATTTTATTTACACCTCTCCTACCGGTGAATCCCTTTCAAATAATGATGTTTTTAAATATATTCAAAATAATGCCAAATTATATGGTGGTGAAATTGGTGTACATTTTCACCCGCATCCTTTAGATTGGCTGCATTTAGAAAGCAGTTTTGAAACAGTTACGGGAGAGAAACAAAATGGGGATTATTTGCCTTTAATTCCTGCAAACAATTGGAACAATACCTTCAGAACAGAATTTGACATTAAAAATTGGCTGTCCGATGGCTTTGCCTCCTTAAATGTTTCAAGCACATTCTCCCAAAATAAAATAAGCGGGTTTGAAACTTCTTCCAATGGTTATTCATTGGTAAATATTGGTTTTGGAGGTAAAGTAACATTTGGAAAAACGATTTTTAATGTTACTTTAAACGGCAACAATTTATTTAATGAAAGTTATACAGCGCACCTGTCTCGTTTAAAAGCAGATGGCATTCAAAATATTGGGAGAAATTTCATAGCCGGTGTAAAATTTAATTTGTAATAATACCAAACATTACATAAAATAGCATCTTTTATTATTTAATATAAGTTTGAATTAAAAGGGTTAAAATATTTAGCCTTTATTCGAACTCCCTTTAATTTAAAATAAATCTAAAGTTTAAATTTCTGATTGTTTTGTTTTTATACTTAAATTAGCCCGATTTAAATTTAAAAACACCTTAATGAAATCTTCTCAAAACCCAAACTCAACCGACATTAAAAATCCATTTAAACGAATTATTGTCGGCATTCAATTTTTATTTGTTGCCTTTGGCGCAACGGTATTGGTTCCATTATTAATTGACATTGACCCTTCTGTTGCATTATTTACGGCAGGTGTTGGAACACTTATTTTTCATGTCATTACAAAAGGGAAAGTCCCTGTTTTTTTAGGAAGCAGTTTTGCTTTTATTGCCCCAATAGTTGCAGCAACTAAATTATACGGTTATCCCGGGACCTTAGGAGGGATTATAGCAGTTGGTTTGGTTTATGGCGTGGTTTCTTTTATTGTCAAATTATGGGGATTAAAAGTAATAGAGAAATTATTTCCTTCCGTTGTGGTTGGACCTGTTATTATGATCATCGGATTGTCGTTAGCCTCTATTGGTGTTGATATGGCAAAATTAAACTGGCCGATTGCGATTTCTGTTTTAGTTACAGCCATTGTCATTGTCATATACACAAAAGGTATGATTAAATTGATTCCGATTTTTATTGGGATTATTGTTGGCTATTTAATATCAATTATTGCAGGATTGGTCGACTTTTCTTCTGTAAATGAAGCTGCCTGGTTTGCGCTTCCACAGTTTACAACTCCGGAATTTAATTGGGCAGCAATTTTATATATGATTCCGGTAGCTATTGCACCAATCATTGAACATGTTGGCGATATTTATGCTATTGGAGGCGTTGCCGAAAAAGAATTTGTAAAGGATCCCGGATTACATAGAACATTATTAGGAGATGGAATTGCCACTGCATTTGCAGGATTTTTAGGCGGCCCGCCAAACACCACCTATTCTGAAGTTACCGGAGCTGTGGCTTTAACTAAAATTACGGATCCCAGAATTTTAAGAATTGCAGCAATTACTGCAATTGTGTTTTCATTGATAGGTAAAATAAGCGCTGTTTTAAAAACAATTCCGCAAGCCGTATTGGGAGGCATCATGTTGTTGCTTTTTGGAATGATTGCAAGTATTGGGATTAAAACCTTAATTGATGCAAAAACCGATTTTTCCATCATACGAAATCAGGTCATTGTTTCCATTATTTTAACTATTGGCATTGGAGGCGCTCAAATGAGTTATGGCAATTTTTCTCTGGCCGGAATTGGATTGGCTTCTGTGATAGGCGTTATTTTAAACTTAATTTTGCCAAAAACAGCAAGCTCGACCAAAGAAAGTTTTGATGAAGTTAACTAACTTATCCAAAATTTAAAAAAGCCTTTTTGAAAATTCAAAAAGGCTTTTTTTACGCTATACATTCCGTACTTTATCAAATATAAAATTTAATAAGAAATAAAATTGCGATGATATACATGATTGGTTTCACTTCTTTATATCGGCCGGTAAGCAATTTTAAAATTACGTAAGATAACATCCCAAATACAATTCCTTCCGCAATACTGTATGTTAAGGGCATCATAATGATGGTGAAAAAAGCCGGAATAGATTCCGTAAAATCATCCAAATCTATTTTCATAATTGGCGATATCATAAACAATCCAACAATAATTAAAGCCGGAGCGGTAGCCGCCGGAGGTATAATCATAAATATTGGCGCAAAAAACAAAGCCAGAATAAACATTCCTGCAACAGTTAGCGCGGTCATTCCCGTCTTTCCACCTTCAGCAACTCCCGCAGCACTTTCCACATAAGTTGTTACTGTTGAAGTTCCTAAAATAGCACCAAAAGTAGTTCCAATTGCATCAGCAAACAACGCTTGTTTTACTCTTGGCACTTTTCCGTCTTTATCCAACATACCGGCTTTTGAAGATACCCCAACCAGTGTTCCCACGGTATCAAACATATCAACGAATAAGAATGTGAATAAAACGATTAGCATATCTAAAGTAAAAATTTGAGAAAAATCAAACTTAAAGAAAATTGGCTCGATTGATGGCGGCAAACTTACCACACTAAAGTTTTCCGGAATGGCGGTTACGCCAACAAAAAACCCAATGATAGTGGAAGCCAAAATTCCAATTAAAATGGCTCCTTTAACTTTTTTAGCCAGTAAAATACCTATGATTATAACCCCGGCCAAACCAACCATAACAGCAGGATTTTTCATATCGCCCAAACCAACTAATGTTGCCGGATTGCTAACAATTAAGCCGGTTCCTTTTAACCCGATAAAAGCAATAAACAAACCAATACCAACAGAAACTGCGTGCTTAAGGTTTAACGGAATTGAGTTTACAATTAATTCCCTAATATTAAAGGCTGTTAAAAGTAGAAATACAATACCTTCCAAAAAAACAGCTGTTAAGGCAAACTGCCAGGTGTAGCCCATCCCCAACACTACGGTAAAAGCAAAAAATGCATTTAAACCCATACCAGGCGCCAATGCAAAAGGCAACTTAGCAACCAATGCCATCACTAAGGTTGCAATAATGGCAGATAATGCAGTTGCCGTAAATACGGCATCTTTATCCATTCCTGCGGCACTTAATATGGTCGGATTTACAGCCAAAATATAAACCATCGTCATAAAAGTGGTTATCCCGGCAGTAATCTCTGTTCTTAAAGTCGATTTATTTTCTGTAATTTTAAAAAACTTGTCTAACATAATCTGTTATTTTTTTAAATATTCCATTTTATAGCTAAAGTCGGCCTTCCTTTAATCGCATCGTTTCCACCAGCAAAATTCGATGAAATTTCAACCTCACCTCCTACTGAAAATGTTTTATTTAGATGATACCACAATTGAGGTTCAGATAAAAATACAGTTTTGTCGGACAATCCATTTTCTGTCCATAAATCTGCAAAACCAGAAAAAGTAAGTTTATTTTCGATTAAATTTATATACCAAGTTCCTGTAATTTGGTAGTTGGCTTCTCCTGCATTTTTAAATGATTTGTAGCCTGCCTTGGTTGAAAATCCCATTTTTGCATTTCCTTTTGAATAATTGGCACCAAAAATCCAAGCATCATTTATGGTAAAACCACCCAAACCATCAGGAGTTTTAAAAGTTCCCAATCCACCATTGTATTCTATATGAAGTCCAACTGGCATTTTTTCGGTTTTTAATACACGTGCAATTTCATAATAACCACCGCTTATGCCCGAACTTGCATTGTAATTGAAATCGACAAACGTATAGGTGTTTCCATATTTATCAACCTTGAAAAGCTCAAAAGTTGTTGTAAAATGGCCTCTTTCAAAATCTCTGTGCAATTGGAAGTTCTGCGCGCTCACTGTGATTGCAATAAAAAAAGTGATAATTGTGATGATTTTTTTCATGGTTGTTAAAATTCTAAAATTAATTGTTAAAATTACCACAAAAATTTGCGCATAGAAGAAACCTGAAATTCAATTATTAACAGGTAATTAACTATTTATAATCAAAATAAATAAAACGAAATTTAGTTTAAAACTTCACTCACAATCTCATCAGCAATCGCCAAACAAGAAGTTGCTGCCGGCGAGGGTGCATTTAACACATGAATATTACCGTTGTGTTTCATTATTTTAAAATCATCTATCATATTTCCATCAAAATCAATCGCCTGCGCTCTAACTCCGGCTCTTGCAGATTGCACATCATTTTCCGTAATTGTCGGCATCATTTTTTGCAAGGCTCTAACAAACAAACGCTTTGAAAAAGCTCTCTTATATTCATCAATTCCTTTTCGCCAATGTTTTCCGAACAATTTCCAGGTTCCTTTAAAAGTTAAGGCTTCAAAAGTATCTCTAAAACTAAAGCTTGTTCGTTTATAGCCTTCTCTTTTGAAGGTAAAAACAGCATTTGGACCACATTCGATTCCGCCATGAATCATTCGTGTAAAATGCACGCCCAAAAATGGAAATTTTGGGTCGGGAACCGGATAAACCAAGTTGTTAATTTTATGCGCAGCTTCGGGCTTTAACTCGAAATAATCACCCCTAAAACCTACAATATGCATATCGAGTTTTAATTGATCTTTTGCCGCTATTCTATCTGATTGTAATCCAGTGCAAAAAATAACTTTATCGGAAATAAAATTTCCTTGATTTGTTTTTAAAGTTGTGGAATCGATTTCTGTAATTACATCAATTACTTCGCAATATTTAATTAATTTACTTTCAGGATTAATGGTTGTTATTAAATTTACAAAAGTTTTTGAAACTGCCACATAATCGATAATTCCTGCAGTGGGCACCCAAATGCCTTTAATTCCTTCAATAAAAGGTTCTTTCTGCTTTATTTCATCGGAAGTTAAATAACAGATTCCTTCTGTTCCATTTTGAATTCCTCTGTTATAAATGTCCTCTAAAACTGGCAATTCTGCTTTTGAAGCAGCAACAATAACCTTTCCGCAAACATCGTGTTTTATGTTGTTTTCTATAGCAAATTTCACAAGTTGAGTACTTCCTATTTTGCAATTTTTTGCCTTATAAGAACCTGGTTTGTAATAAATTCCAGAATGCATGACGCCGGAATTTCGTCCGGTTTGATGCAAGCCAATTTCTGATTCTTTTTCTAATATAAATATGGATTTATTGGGGAATTTTAATTGTAATTTATAGGCTGTGGCGAGTCCGACAATACCGGCACCTACAACAATAAAATCTGCTTTATTGGACATATTTTGTTTTTCCGACAAAGGTCAGCAAAACAAAGGATATTATAAAGAAAATCGCCAAAAACAATACACTCATTTGCATAGAACCCGTTATAGAAATTAACAAGCCAAAAACAATCATCCCAAATACAATAGCCAGCTTTTCTGTAACGTCATAGAAACTAAAATAAGTGGCGTGGTCTTTTGTTTCGGGCAATAATTTAGAGTATGTTGAACGCGACAAAGATTGAATTGCGCCCATAACCAAACCAATAAGTGCTCCCATACCATAAAAATAATAAGAAACATTTGGCTGTGATTTATCCAACAAAAAGGCAACGCCACAAACCAGTGCCCAAATAGAAACTGTTATTTTTAAAGCGGCAATATTACCAATCCTGTCTGAAATTCTTGAAAATATAAAAGCACCAAAAATAGCAACAATTTGCACCAATAAAATAACTGCAATTAAATCCATTGTTGGCAGTCCCAGTTCTTTGCTTCCAAAAATACCCGCCATTAAAATTATGGTTTGTACGCCTACGCTGAACATAAAAAAAGAAAAAAGAAAAAATTTTAATTCCTTATGTTGTTTCATTTCATCATAAACCACTTTTAGCTCCCTTAATCCTTTCCATATATAATCTTTTTCGGGTTTCCTGTGATATATGTTATTTGGCAAATAGCTGTAGGTAATTTGAGCAAATCCAAGCCACCAAATTCCAACCAATAAAAAAGTAAGTCGGGAAGCAAAGGCCGCGTCTGGCAATCCGAACATTTCGGGCTTGTTAACCATCACCAAACTAAATAACAGCAAAAGCACGGAACCTGAATATCCAAAAATAAATCCTTTGGCACTTACATAATCCTGTTGCTCTGGATGCGCAATTTCCGGCAAATAGGCATTGTAAAAAACAATGCTTCCCCAAAATCCGATGCTGGCAAAAACGGTAAAAACCAACCCAACCCAAAGTGTTTTTTCTCCTTCGAAAAAAAACAAACTCATTACAGAAACTGATCCTATAAAACAAAATGCTTTTAAAAATTTTAATTTATTACCGGTATAATCTGCAATTCCAGATAATATAGGAGACATAAATGCAACCAGCAAAAAAGAAAATGCGAGCGTATAATCGTATAAAGTAGTGGCATGCCATTGTGTTCCGAGAAAATTTATTTTTCCTTCAACTGATGCAAATGATTCCGTTAAACTGCTGTAATATATAGGAAAAACTGCGGTGGCAATCACCAATGAGTACGCTGAATTTGCCCAATCGTAAAAAGCCCAGGCGTTGATGAGTTTCTTATCTCCTTTTTTTAACATATTGCCATAAAAAAACCGCTCTAAAAATTTAGAACGGTTGACAATATACTATAATTATTTTTTTAATCTAAAATAAATATATTTTAACTATTGTGCATTGTATTTTTTTGCCAATTTAATAGCTGTAGGTAAATAAGCTTTTAAATTTTTTATTCTCGTTTCATCAGAGGGGTGCGTACTTAAAAAATTTAAAAGCGCGCCTCCTTCAGCTCTTTGGCCCATGCGAATCCAAACATTAATTGCTTCTTGAGGGTTGTAACCTGCCATGGACATAAATACCAATCCTAATTTATCCGCTTCTGTTTCATGGTTTCTACTAAATGGTAACATAATTCCAAATTGGGCACCTAAACCAAAAGCAGTATTCCATATTTGCTGTGTTTTTGGGTCTTTATTTGCAGTACCAAGTGCTACTGCCGCACCTCCTAATTGTAATAATGTTCCTGTTGACATTCTTTCTTGCCCATGTTTAGCAAAAGCATGTGCAACTTCATGCCCCATTACTGCAGCAATACCATCTGTATTTGCGCAAATCGGTAAAATACCTGTATAAAAAACCACTTTTCCACCGGGCATACACCAAGCATTTACAGCTTTGTCTTCAATTAAATTAAACTCCCAACGGTAACTGTTTGCTTCACTTACCATATTATGTGCCCGCATAAATTTATCTACGGCATAGGAAATATTTTTTCCGACAGATCGCACTTCATTGGTCATTTTTGCATCATTGGAAATTTTATTTTCCTCTAAAAATCCTTCATACTGTGCAAAACTGGCCGGCAATATTTCGGCATCGCTCACTATATTAATACGTTGACGACCTGTAATTGGAACGGTGCTGCAGCTTATCATAAATAACATAAGCAATGACAAGGAAATTAATTTTTTCATTTTTTTCAGGTTTTTAGTTAAAACATTCTTTACACATAAAATTACAAATTCTATCTTTACCAACAAAATTAAACCATTTTATGGATAACAAAGCTAATAATATTACAATACCTTCAATTAACGTTCCAAAAATTCCGGCATCAATTATTTCGACAGGAAAAATACTGCAATTTATAGCGCCGCCACTGGCAACTTTGTTTGCAATAAAACTTTTTAGAACACCCATACGATTCAAAACCCCTGAACGTGAAAAAATGATGGCTGAAAGCGCCCAAAAAAAAATGGTTTTGATACCTGAATTAAATCAGGAAGTAATGGTATATTCCTATGGCTATTCAAAAAGAAAAGTATTGTTGATTCACGGCTGGTCCGGCAGAGGAACACAACTTTTTAAAATTGCCGATAAATTACTGGAAAATGGTTTTATGACGATAAGTTTTGACGCCCCAGCGCACGGGAAATCTACCGGAAAAATAACAATGATGCATGAATTTGTTAAAACCGCCCTGTTTTTAGAAAAAGAATTTGGTCCTTTTGAAATTGCCATCGGACATTCTTTAGGCGCAATGACCGTTTTAAACAGCATTAAACAAGGGTTAAACGTAAAAAAGGCCATTGTAATTGGTTCCGGTGATATCATCACCGATATTATTAAAGAGTTTGTCACTAAACTTCAACTAAAATCGAAAATAGTGACTAAAATTAAACATCGATTTTACAAGGCATTTGGAGAAGATATTGATAATTATTCGGCTAGTATTGCGGCCAAAGAGGTAAAAATACCCACTTTTGTGCTTCATGACACGGAAGATGCTGATGTGCCTGCAAGTTGTGCGCACTATATTCGACAAAACTTGGAACGAGGAGAAATTTTAATTACCAACGGCTTGGGACATAGCCGTATTTTAAAAGACAGCCAGGTTATAAATCGAATTATTGAATTTATTAATAGAAATTATTAGCATGAAAAATTTATCTTTAGCATTAATATTAATTGTATTATTTGGTTTTAATAGCTATTCTCAAGAAAAAAATAAAAAAGTTATGGTAAAAAAAGTAGTTAAAACTGAGGAAGAATGGAAAAAAATTCTATCTCCTGAAGCTTATAATGTTTTAAGGCAAAAAGGCACAGACAGGCCAACTGAAAGCGGTTACACCTCCCATTTTGAAAAAGGAACATACCATTGTGCAGCCTGTGACCTACAGCTTTTTGAATCGAACAGCAAATTCGAATCGCATTGCGGCTGGCCATCATTTGATGATGCCATTGAAGGAACCGTAAACTATGTTTCAGACAGAAGTCACGGAATGATTCGCACCGAGATTGTTTGTGCTTCTTGTGGCGGACATTTAGGGCATCTTTTTGATGACGGACCAAAAGACACTACCGGAAAAAGGTATTGTGTGAATACCACCTCCATAAAATTCGTTAAAGGGAAATAGGCAATGGGCAATAGGAAATAGTGAAAACCTACGAGCAAAATTTGAGGTGAAACGTTAAATTTTAAAAATAGCCGTTTTGCTGATTAAAAAAACCATTTGCTGCTTTACAACAAATGGTTTTTTTACCTTTTATTTTGGCTTACTTAAGCTTCAACTTCTTTGGGTTTTAATACGATTCCGCCATACATTTGCCAAACTTTAATGCCTCCTGCCACATTAACCATGTTTTTTATGTGATGATGTTTTAGAATTAATTCAGCCAAATAGCCTCTCAATCCTCTTCTGCAAAAAAGAACAATTGGTTTGTTTTGGTCTTTTATAAAATCGATGTAATTTCTAATTTCGTCCAGTGGAATATTAATTGCATTTTGTATGCTACCTTCCTCAAATTCTTTTACCGTTCTTACATCAAGCAACAAAAAATCATTTGGATTGGTTTTGGATAGATAGGCATTCAATTCTTCAACCGACATTTGAATTGATTTGCTGTCCAGCATATTTTCAGCTACAAAACTTGTCACCACAATAGGATCTTTTGCCGGTGAAAATGGAGGCGCATACGCCAAATCCAATTGAGATAAATCGCTCATTTTAAGTTTCGCATAAATTGCAGTGCTCAAAACATCTACACGTTTATCCACCCCAACTTCACCAAACAATTCGGCGCCTAAAATCTCTTCATTAATGGGATTGTAATAAATCTCCGTAATCAAATCTTTTTGTCCCGGATAATAACTTGGCGTTGAACCTGCGATGGTCAACACAGTTTCAAAAGGAATCGCGCGCTCTGTCAATGCTTTCGGATTTAATCCGGTTCTGGCCAAAGTATAATCAAACACTTTTACGATGGCGGTTTTGTAAGCTCCTTTAAAAACAATATTTTTTCCGGCAGCATTTGCACCAGCAGCCCTTCCACCTTTATTTGAATGTGTTCCCAGCGGAAAATAATCATATTCATTCGTTTGCAAATTTTTAATGGAAACATTATCGCCGGCTGCATACACGTCTTTTATGGATGTTTCCATTCTTTCATTTACTTTCAATGCGCCATTTTTAATATGCTCCGCTCCTATTTTAAGCAATAAGTCTGTGTTGGGCATAATTCCCACGCTTAAAATCACAAAGTCGGTTTTTATGGTTGCTTTACCCTCAATGTTAATTCCGGTAATCTTTCCCTTTTCATCCAATTCAAATTCAGAAACAATACCGGAAGTAATCACCTCTATCCCATTATTTTTTAAAACCGATTCTGCAAACGTCCCAAATTTTGGCTGCCACATGGTTAAAATTTGATCAGCGCCCTCAATCAGCGTCACTTCTTTTCCTGCTTCCTTTAAATTTTCCGCTACTTCAATCCCTATGAGTCCTGCTCCAATAATGGTGATGTGTTTTGATTCTGAAGTTAACCCTTCTTTGGAAATTTTATCAAAATCGGTCATTGACCGGCAAGTTGACCAGTTTGTGGCTTTATTTATGTTTTTTATTGGAGGCACTATTGATTTTGCACCTGTGGCAAAAACAAGCTTGTCATAACTGTAATTCCCTTTCACCGAATAAACTATTTTATTTTTGGTGTCGATGGAAACAATTTCCTCGTTCACTTTAACGTCAATATTGAATCGCGTTCTCATCAAATCAGGTTTAACAACAATTAAGTCGCTTCTGTTTTCTATAATTCCTGAAAATGCATAAGGCATTCCGCAAGTGGCATAACTAATATTTTCTCCTTTTTCAAATAGGATTATTTCCGCATTTTCATTTTCTCTGCGCGCTTTTGCCGCTGCCGAAGGTCCAGCAGATAAACCACCAATTATTATAATTCTTACCATCAATCTTCGTTTGTTAAATTTTGGCAAATTTCCAACAAAATTATAGGATACTATGTAATTATTATTACGATAACGATTACGTTGGTATGATCAGCAATAATATGGTAGCAAGTTCCCATATTTTAACTTTTTATGCTGAAAATGATTTGAAGTGAAATAAAAGTTTTTAAGTACATTTTAGTATCTTTGTAAATTCTAAAAAACGAGGTAAACGACTATGTTCAATAATTTAAGCGATAAATTAGATAAGGCCCTTCATACACTGAAAGGACACGGAAAAATTACAGAAATAAATGTTGCGGAAACACTAAAAGAAGTTCGAAGAGCGCTTTTAGATGCCGATGTTAACTTTAAAATAGCCAAAAGCTTTACCGATACCGTAAAAGTAAAAGCCTTGGGACAAAACGTATTGACTACGTTAAATCCGGGGCAATTGATGGTAAAAATCGTAAAAGACGAATTGACCGAATTAATGGGCGGCGAAACGGTTGGCATCGATCTATCCGGCACACCAACTGTTATTTTAATGTCAGGTTTACAAGGTTCAGGGAAAACAACTTTTTCCGGAAAACTGGCCAACTATTTAAAAACAAAAAAAAACAAAGAGGTTTTATTGGTGGGTTGCGATGTGTATCGTCCTGCAGCCATCAACCAATTAAGGGTAGTTGGAGAACAAATAGGTGTTGATGTTTATGCCGAAGAAGAAAATAAAAATCCGGTTGAAATTTCTAAAAATGCCATAAAACATGCAAAAGCAACAGGTAAAAATGTGGTGATTATAGATACCGCCGGTCGTTTAGCTGTTGATGAAGCCATGATGGCTGAAATTTCAAACATCCATAAGGCTGTAAACCCGCAAGAAACACTTTTTGTAGTAGATTCCATGACAGGTCAGGATGCCGTAAATACTGCAAAAGCTTTTAACGATATTTTAAATTTTGATGGTGTTGTACTTACCAAATTAGATGGTGATACACGGGGCGGTGCTGCTTTGTCTATTAAATCAGTCGTAAATAAACCTATAAAATTTGTTGGTACGGGTGAAAAAATGGAAGCAATTGATGTTTTCTATCCAAACCGTATGGCAGAGCGAATTTTGGGAATGGGTGATGTTGTTTCCTTAGTAGAGCGCGCCCAAGAACAGTATGATGAAGTAGAAGCTCGCAAAATTCAAAAGAAAATTGCAAAAAATCAGTTCGGTTTTGATGATTTCCTGAAACAAATTCAGCAGATCAAAAAAATGGGAAATATGAAAGATTTAATGGGAATGATTCCAGGTGCCGGCAAAATGATGAAAGATGTTGATATCGATGACGATGCTTTTAAAGGAATTGAAGCCATTATTCATTCTATGACGCTAGCAGAAAGAAGTGAACCCACAATAATTGATACAAATAGAAAAAAAAGAATTGCAAAAGGTTCAGGAACAACCATTCAGGAAGTGAATCAATTGATGAAACAATTTACCCAAATGAGCAAAATGATGAAAATGATGCAAGGGGGCGGCGGTAAACAAATGATGCAAATGATGAAAGGGGCGGGTAAATAAACTGTTTAGCTAACAGTTTTCAGTTGCAGTTGGCAGCCTTCATTAATTAAATTTAGAACAACAACAAATATTAACATCTAAAAGTCAAGAAGTTGGAAAATTAATCAATTTTATGATTGCCAATCCTGAAAAATTCGGTGTAAAAACTGAAAACTGCAACTGACACACTGAAAACTAATTTATTATGATTTTACTTGACGGAAAAAAAACATCGGCAGACTTAAAAATTGAAATTGCGGAATCAGTAATACAATTAAAAGCTAAAGGAAAAAAAACACCGCATTTGGCTGCAATTTTAGTAGGAAGCGATGGCGCAAGCATGACTTATGTCAATGGCAAAGTAAAAGCTTGTGAATTGGTAGGTTTCAATTCAACATTAGTTGAACTTCCCAGTGAAACAACTGAAGAAAAATTATTGCAGGAAATAGAAAAGCTCAATAGCAATAACAATATCGACGGATTTATAGTTCAACTGCCTTTACCAAAACATATTGACGAACAAAAAGTACTGAATGCCGTGAATCCAGACAAAGATGTTGATGGGTTTCACCCAACAAATGTAGGAAGAATGGCTTTGGATATGCCTTGCTTTTTACCTGCAACGCCGTTCGGAATTTTAGAATTATTAGAACGTTATCACGTGGAAACTTCGGGAAAACATGTGGTAGTTATTGGAAGAAGCCATATTGTGGGCCGACCAATGAGTATTTTAATGAGCCAAAAACGAAAATCGGGAAATGCGACTGTGACTGTTGCGCACAGCAGAACAAAAAATTTAAAAGAATTTACTTTACAAGCCGATATTATTGTTGCTGCACTAGGGATTCCTGAATTTTTAACCGGTGATATGGTCAAAGACGGTGTCACAATTATTGATGTGGGAATCACAAGGGTTGAGGATGCCACAAAAAAAAGGGGCTATCGTTTGGCCGGTGATGTTCATTTTGAAAGTGTCAGCAAAAAAGCTTCTTTTATCACCCCTGTTCCGGGTGGCGTTGGTCCAATGACCATTGCGATGCTTATGAAAAATACGTTGTTGGCGTGTGAAAGAAAAGATTAATTCCCTTCCCTATTCACCAAACCAATAGAAAAAGCAGGCAAACAAACCGATAAATATTCACATTCTTTAGCAAACGGATTTGAATACTGAATTCTTGCTCCTTTATTTATTTTAATAGATTGTCCAGCTTCTAAAACAATAAGCTCTCCTTCAATATTAAATTGTTTTTTTCCTTTTATGATGTAAGTATATTCGTCAAATGCAGGCGTTTGGAAAGGCTCACTCCAATTGGGTGGTGCAATCATATGCGCCAAACTTAATTCCTTTTGTTGGGTGGTATGTCCAAAATGTTCTTCTATTAATTTCCCATCGGTTGTAGGAATTACAAATGGTGACTTTTGTATGGTATATTTTTTCATTTTAAAATTTTATTTCATCCAAATTTATTAATAATTTAGGAAACCTACGCACCTATTTTAAGATATGTCAATTGTATTTTAAGATGACTATGAAAAGTTTAAAATTAATCTTGACTTAGCCTTAGGAATAAATAAAAATATTTAGTGTAAAAAAGCGAAGTGGAGGTTGAACAATGATATTGGAGTATTCAGTATAATCCAAATCTTCAGATTCCTTCAAAAAAAAGAGTGAATATTACTTTTTTAAATATGAAATAATTTGATTTAATTTAACAATGATTGATATTGTTGATTTATGATATACTTATCGGAAACCTCTAAATATTTAAGTGAAAGGTAACGTTCGTTCTGTTTATAGTAAAGCTTTGCTGCTTTTTCTATTATTTCCACTGATTCAGATCTTGGAATATCATTGAAATTTACCAACTCCTTTTTTAGATTGTCAATATCATAAATATTCGTGTTTTCTATAAAAGAAGCAAAACTTTCATATTTTGAAAAGGCTTTACTAAGTTCATGGAGTTCCTCTGAAACAGCTGTAATTGAATTAAAACTATTGTTGCTCAATATAATTATGGTGATATTGTCGGCTTGATATCTTCTTAATGTATTCCTAAATCCATTCCATACGCCATTATGATATATCAAATCACTGTCATCTTCCTGCTTTAGTCGAAAACCAAAACCATAAGGAACACTTCTACCATTGTTGGTTTTGCCTGGAAGAAATGCTTTCGCCAAAACAGTATCATTTAAAATAGTGTTTTCAGTTAAAGATTGATTCCATTTAAATAAATCATTAACCGTAGAATAAATACCTTTGTCACCAACAACGCCGTCATTAATTGTAAATGGAATTGATCGGTATGACCTTCCATATCTCCTAAAACCTAATAATTCATTTTTCCCGGTTTCTTCATCTGGATTATGAACGTAAGTGTGCTGCATATTTAAAGGCTTAAAAAACTTGCTATCCAGAAAATCGCTCAAACTTTGTTCGCTTATTTTTGAAACAATTGAAGCAAGTATAAAATAGCCAGTATTGCTATAATCAAAACTGCTTCCCGGTTTAAAATAGGCCTGCATTTTTAACTTGTTCATTAGGTTTAACATTGCAGCGTTATCCGGCGGCAATTTACCGTTCCAATTGTGTTCTGCCGCCCACATATAATTTGGAAGTCCGGATATATGGTTTAATAAATGGCGAATTGTAATGTTTTTATAAGGGAAATTATTCAAATATTTAGTAGCAAAGTCGTCTAAATCAAGTTTACCTTCCTGGTACAACAACAAAATTGCTGCAGCAGTGAATTGTTTGGAAACAGAAGCAAGTTGATAGGTGTCCGTATTTTCAATGGATTCCTTATGCCTTGGGTCTTTATTTCCAACGTGTTCTTCAAATAATATTTTTCCGTCTTTAGCGACCAATATGCTTCCATTAAATCTATGGGTACTGTTTAACCGACTCACATAATTGTGCATTTCCCTTAAAGGATACTTATAGGCCTCCTTTAAAATAAAATCATTCAAATCAGTTTGTCTGCTTTGGTTTGAACTATAATTATTGGAATTTGATGAAGCGATTAAATTGCTAATAGGTTCAAATTGAGTATTTCCCGATGAGCTATTAGTTTCAACGAAAAAAAACATTGATACAATTAACAAAATTGAGGTTAAAATGGATGTTAAATAGGGTTTCTTCATTTACAGTTTATCTCTCTTATTTTATTAGGATGAAAAATTATCAGAAAGTTATACTTAAAGCTTTTCCAATTCTTATAACGTCACTTTTTTTGTCCTATTACATGCCTTTGGACAATTTTTAAAAAAGTAAAACTTGACAAGTATACAAAAAATATTCAATATCTGCTCAAAAACATCAGTAAAATAAGTGTTTTTAACATTAAAAAGCTTGAAATCAAATCCTCAAAAGCTTTTATAAAATCAATGATTGCGGCTTGTTTCAGGGAGTGAAGGAATTGCGTTTAAAAAACTCGAATAAAATGCAATAAAGTTAAGGCTGAAATTTTTAAGATCAATGAGTTTTCGGGTCATGCAGATCAAAACGAATTGATGGATTGGCTTAAGCACTTTAAGGAACCTCCAACACTTACTTTTATAAATCATGGAAAACCACACCAAAGTCAGTCACTGAAAACTAAAATAAAAATAGATTTAAATTGGAATTGTACTGTTGCAAAATTAAACAATGAGTATTATTTAGAATAGATTACTTCATATTTTTTATCAAATTCTTAACGGATTGAGGAATAGGTCTCTCTTCTTTTTGCAGAGGGTCTGCAATAGGTTTTCCAAATATTGTGTTCATTGGGATAATTCCAGCCCAAATTGGCAAATCATAATCAGATTTTTCATCAATTGGTGGTCCTGTTCTTATTTTAGCTGAAGCCTCAGAAATAGGAATTTTAAAAATTTTTGTCGCTTTCAATTCTTTTTCATTAGGAAATCTCACTTCCTCCCAACGATTTGGGATAACTTGATTTGAAATTATTTCAAGAGCTGCAATTCGTTCCTCATCATCTACAACTAAAATAGCTTCTCCAAAAAGTATCACCGATTGATAATTTAGGGAATGATGAAATGCGGAACGAGCCAATACAATGCCATCAGTTTGGGTAACATTTACTGAAATCGGAAATCCTTTTTCAAGTTCAAGAAGCATCCTGCTCACATTAGCTCCATGAAAAAAGATATTTTTACCTTTTCTTCCGTAAATTGTTGGGATTATTACGGGATAACTCTCATGAATAAATGCTATTTGGCAAATAAAATTAGCATCTAATATACTGTTAACAGTTTCTATATCGTAAAAACCCCTTTTTGGAGCTCTTTTTACTTTCGTTTTGTTTGTTGACTTCATAATTAATTGAACCAAATGGTAAAATATTTAATTTTCGCTAAATCAGGTATTTGATTTATGGAAACTTCTTCTCTGCTAAAACTATTTAATCCTATCTCCTTTTTATCAATGGAAATTGTAGCATTTAATTCATCAATAAAAAGGGTTGCTGAAGTTAATGTTGTTTCAACTTTATTTATTTTATAAATTTCATTGATATCTTTAAAGGTAGATTGAAGTGAAATTCCTTTTGAAGTTTTATAGCTATTGTCAAATATTTGAATGCTTTTTATTCCTGATGACGGATCATTTAAATTAGCAGGAACTATTTCCAACAATTTGTTTCCGGTTTTTGAGTAAATTAAATACTCATCATTTTCAACTGAAAATAATTTTTTGTCTATTTGCTTATCAGCATATAACAAGGCAACTATGGAGTCTTTTGTGAAAATTGTACTTAAGTCTTCAATGGATGTTTTTTTAGTTAACTCCCCTACTTTCTCTTTTTCAATTAAAAATTGGTTATTATTAACACACTGAATTAATAAAGATGAAACTAAAAATAAATAAGTTGTTTTTTTTAGAAAAGACATAAACAGGTTGTGATTTTAATATTTTATTAAACATACTATATACAACGTAAGAATTTGAAAATTATTTATTATTTTTTGATTTTAAATTACCCGTTTTAAAATTCCCATTACTCCTCTTATAAAGCTTGCGCTTGTTACCACTTTTAAAATAGGATTCATTCTGGTGCTCCTTCTGCCCCCTCGATGTTTTTGAGGTTTTCATTGCTTTCTTTTTCTTATTTTCAACTTCTTCTTTCTCATATATTGTTTCAATTTTTTCAGTTAAAATTTCATAAGCACTTTCTCTGTCAATTACTTCGTTGTATTTATGGCCAATTCTAGAGTTTCCAATTAATTGCTTCAATTCATTGTCAGTCAGTATATCCATTCTGCTCATAGGGGCACGCAACATGGTGCAGGCTAAAGGCGTTGGAATTCCTTTTTCATTTAACACCGCGACAAAAGCCTCTCCTATTCCCATTTGTGTTAAAACTTCATCAACATCATAATATTCAGAATCAGGATAATTTTCAGCGGCCAGTTTTATGGATTTTCTGTCTTTGGCCGTAAATGCGCGCAACGCATGCTGAATCTTTAATCCCAACTGACCCAATACGTCTTCTGGAACATCGTTTGGATTTTGTGTCACAAAAAATAATCCGATTCCTTTTGAACGAATTAATTTCACAATACTTTCAATTTGAGAAAGCAACGCTTTTGAAGCTTCATTAAAAATCAAATGTGCTTCATCAATAAAAATAACCAATTCTGGCTGACCGCTATCTCCCTGTTCTGGAAAAGTCGCATACACTTCCGCTAATAATTGCAGCATAAATGTTGAAAAAAGCTTTGGTTTGTCCTGAATATCAGTCAAACGCAAAATTGAAATGATGCCCCTTCCGTTTTCATCAATTCTCACTAAATCCTGAACATCAAAAGAGCGCTCACCAAAAAATAAATCCCCTCCTTGTTGCTCAATTTCTACTATTTTCCGCAAAATTGCGCCTGTACTTGCAGTGGAAATTAAACCATATTCTTTTTGAATATCCTCTTTTCCTTCAGCAGTGGTATATTGAAGTATTTTTTTGAAGTCTTTTAAATCCAATAATGGCAATTTATGATCATCGCAATATTTAAAAATAATGGAAACAATTCCGCTTTGCGCATCAGACAACTCCAATATTCTTGAAAGCAAAACAGGCCCGAATTCTGAAACCGTGGCTCTCAGCCTCACGCCATCCTGCTCTGACAAAGTTAGAATTTCAACAGGAAATTTTTTCGCTTCAAAAGGCAAACCAATAGCGGCATGACGTTCGTCAATTTTTGGGTGACCGGGACTCGGTTTCGCCAATCCGCTTAAATCACCTTTCACATCCATTAACAAAACTGGAATTCCTTTTTCAGATAAGTTTTCGGCCATTACCTGTAAGGTCTTTGTTTTTCCCGTTCCGGTAGCGCCCGAAATAAGTCCGTGTCTGTTCAATGTTTTTAATGGCACTTTTACAAAAGCCTCTTTTATAGTTTTGCCATCTAACATCGCCGAACCTAAAATAAAATAATCGCCTTTGGTTTGATAACCTTCTGTTATATGATTAAAAAAAATTTCTTCCCTTGTCATCATGAATATTTTTTATAAAAATAAGAAATAAACTGAAACCAAATATTTCAAAAGAAATTAAGTTGCTAATATTTATTACCGTTCCTAAATCTTATATTTGCAGCATGGTAAATGCAAGTATAAAGGAATTATTGGATAAAGGTAAAATGCTTCCTTTAATGGAAGAATTTTACACCATTCAAGGCGAAGGATTTCATACAGGAAAAGCGGCTTATTTTATTAGAATTGGCGGTTGTGATGTGGGGTGCCATTGGTGCGATGTTAAAGAAAGCTGGAATGCAAAACTGCATCCTCCAACGACTGCTGACAGCATTGTGGAAAATGCTAAAAAATATGCAAATACGGCCGTAATTACTGGCGGAGAACCATTAATGTGGGAGTTGGATTATATTACCAATACTTTACAAGCTAATAACATTAAAACGCATATTGAAACTTCAGGCGCTTATAAATTGAGCGGAATCTGGAACTGGATTTGTCTTTCTCCAAAAAAAACAAAGCTGCCTTTAAATGAAATTTACACTAAATGCAATGAGCTAAAAGTTATTGTTTTTAATAAAAATGATTTTAAGTTTGCTGAAGAACAAGCTGCAAAAGTATCAGATAAATGCGAATTATTTTTGCAACCAGAATGGAGTAACCGGGAAAAAATGATGCCTTTAATTGTAGATTATGTGATGAAAAATCCTAATTGGAAGGTATCCCTGCAAACACATAAATATTTGAATATTCCTTAATTTAGTCCTATTCAATAATTTCTAAGGCCAATTTATAAACTTTTTCAAATTGTTCAGTTTTGGTCAATGTTGAATTGTCAATTTCAATAGCATCCTTTGCTTTCACTAATGGTGAATCTTTTCGGGAAGTGTCAATATGATCACGGTATTCCACATTTTTCAAGGTTTCATCAAAAGTTACCTGCTCTCCACGTTCAACAAATTCATCAAATCTTCTTTTTGCACGTTTTTCTGCGGAAGCAGTCATAAATATTTTTAATTCCGCATTCGGAAAAACAACCGTTCCTATATCTCTACCATCCATCACGACACCTTTATCTTTTCCCATTTGTTGTTGTTGCGCAACCATTTTTCTTCTAATTTCAGGAATTTCAGCCACTTTACTTACCAATCTTGAAACTTTCATATTTCTAATTTCTGTTTCAACATTTACGCCGTTTAAATAAATCTCGGCAAAATCCAAAGAAGCATTAAACTTAAATTCTAAATTGATGTTTTTTAATTCATCAATTAACTTTTCTTGTAAAAAGTCACTTTCAGAAATCAGCTTGTGCTGCATGGCATATAAGGTTACCGCTCTGTACATCGCACCAGAATCAACATAAACATATTTCAATTTAGTTGCCAACTCTTTGGCTATGGTGCTTTTTCCTGTTGAAGAAAACCCATCTATGGCAATCGTAATATTTTTCAAATCTTTTATTTAATTTTATTCGTTTTTTAAACTGAAATCAGCAGTAAATCCTGCAAATGTGCTTAGAGAAACAAAAAACATCAATTGAATAATTTTTTTTCATATTTCAGATAGCAAAATAAAACTAATTAATGGTATAAACTTGGTTTATACGTATTTTATTTGGTCCATTTCACTAAGGTAAATCACATTTTTTTAAAATCATCATTAATGAATGAACATTTATTCATAAATTTGCATTCGATTTAAAAAAATAGAATATGGCACGTAAAATTGATGAAGATAAAATACAACGTATTAGGCAAGCTACTATGCAAACAATTGTTGAAAATGGAATTGAGTCTACAACAATTGCAATGATTGCTAAAAACGCAAATGTAAGTGG
>Ga0209414_1000184_pt1 | contig 29005 bp, 31 predicted proteins | sample LakVidmifraction_4_FD_181154 | JGI IMG/M metagenome (GOLD analysis project Ga0209414, IMG submission 181154) | Hypersaline microbial communities from Lake Vida, Antarctica - Brine Hole Two &gt;0.2 micron (SPAdes) (version 2) | ecosystem: Environmental > Aquatic > Non-marine Saline and Alkaline >...
GGTTTTATGCAGTGTCTTTAAGCTTTCGGCTGAAGCTTTTCCTTCAGAAACTTCAAAACCATTTTCCTTGCTGTATAGTTTCCAGAGTTTTTTCAGAAAACTGTGCACTCCTGTAATTCCCGCTGTATTCCAGGGTTTCGCCTGTTCCAGTGGCCCAAGGAACATTTCGTAAAGCCGCAAACTATCTGCGCCATATTGCACACATATCTCGTCCGGGCTCACTACATTATACTTGGATTTGGACATTTTTTCCACTTCGCGGCCTACGCTATAGGCCCCTCCTTCTGTAATAAATTCAGCATCCTGATATTCCGGTCTCCATCTTTTAAAACCTTCAATATCCAGTTCGTCTGAGTTGTTTACCAAAGAAACATCAACGTGGATTGGTTGTACCGATTTATCTCCAATTAAATTTTTTGAGACAAACTTATTTTCTCCTTCCAATCTATAAACAAAAGCACTCATTCCCAAAATCATTCCCTGGTTGATGAGTTTTTTAAAAGGTTCTTCCACGGTCACAAATTTGCGGTCCTTTAAGAATTTGGTCCAGAATCTGGAGTACAATAAGTGGCCGGTGGCATGCTCGCTTCCGCCAATATACAGATCTACATTTTCCCAGTATTTTTGAGCTTCTTCTGAAACAAAACGCTCCTGGTTTTCGGAATCCATATATCTGAAAAAGTACCATGAACTTCCCGCCCATCCGGGCATAGTGTTGAGTTCGAGGCTCCCTCCTTTTCTCAAGGAAGTACTGTCAAATTCTATTTTAGAAACTGCCTCTTTCTTATCTTCATCCCAGTACCACTTCTCTGCTCTTCCCAAAGGCGGCTCGCCTTCTTCTGTAGGCAGGTATTTTTCTACCTCGGGCAATCTCAAAGGCAGGTGTTTTTCTTCTATCATTTGCGGCATTCCATTTACATAATACACCGGAAATGGTTCTCCCCAGTATCGCTGACGGGAAAATACCGCATCCCGCATCCTGTAATTTATTTTCCCTTTTCCAGCATGAACTGCTTCTAAGGCTTCAATCGCTTTTTGAGTAGCTTCCTTATAGCTTAAACCGCTAAGGAAATCACTATTCGTGATCTTAGTTCCATCTTTTTCGGCATAAGCTTCTTCAGAAACATCAATTCCCTCAAAAATGTTCGGGATAGGTAATCCGAAATGCGTAGCAAAATCATAATCCCGTTGATCTCCACAAGGAACTGACATTACTGCACCCGTACCATAACCTGCTAATACATAGTCCCCGATCCAAACAGGGATTTTCTCCCCACTTAACGGGTGAATAACATAAGCACCGATAAATACTCCGGAAATGGTTTTTACATCTGCCATACGCTCACGTTCGCTACGTTTAGCCGATTTTTCAATATAGGCCGAAACTGCCTCTTTTTGTTCTGATGTAGTTATTTCCTGAACCAATTCATGCTCGGGAGCAAGCGTCATAAAGCTAACTCCAAAAATAGTATCTGGTCTGGTTGTAAATACATCTATGTTTTTTTCTGAATCTTGAATTTTAAATTTCACCAAAGCCCCTTTAGATCTTCCAATCCAGTTGGTTTGTGAATCTTTAAGCGATTGTGGCCAGTCGATGTTTGAAAGACCGTCCAATAAACGTTGTGCATAAGCTGAAATTCGCATGCTCCATTGTGTCATTTTTTTTCGAACTACAGGATATCCTCCACGTTCAGAAACTCCATTCACAATTTCATCGTTCGCCAAAACGGTTCCCAACTGCGGGCACCAGTTTACCTCAGATTCTGCAAGGTAGGTGAGTCTGTATTTCAGTAATATTTGTTGTTTTTCTTCTGAAGAAAATAATTTCCATTCCTCTGGCGAAAATTCAGCGATTTCATCATCACAGGCTGCATTCACCTTTAAATTTCCTTCCGAAGAAAAAATTTCAGTCAGATCAGAAATTGGTCGTGCTTTATCAGCTTCAATATCATACCAGGATTCAAAAAGCTGAATAAAGATCCATTGTGTCCATTTGTAATAATCGGGATTACTGGTGCGCACTTCCCTGCTCCAATCGAATGAAAACCCTATTTTATCCAATTGTTCACGGTAACGTTTGATGTTTTCATCGGTAGTAACAGCGGGATGCTGGCCAGTTTGAATGGCATACTGCTCTGCCGGCAACCCAAAACTGTCATAACCCTGTGGATGCAACACATTAAAACCCGTGTGGCGTTTATAACGGGCGTAAATATCGCTGGCGATATAACCCAGCGGATGGCCTACGTGCAACCCGGCCCCGGAAGGATAAGGAAACATATCCAGCACATAATATTTTGGTTTATCTGACTTATTTTCGGCTTTAAAAGTTTGGTTTTTCGCCCAATATTTTTGCCATTTGGCTTCAATCTCATTAAAATGGTAACTCATTGCTCTAATTTCTGAATAGCTGCAAATTTACAATTTTAAACTGCTTGAAAGAATCTATCTCCTACAGAATCTTTTACCTGTTTCTGGCTTCATTTTCCATAGGCAGTAAACATTCGTAAATAAACCTGTTTACCGGAGTGGGGATACCAAGCCGTACTCCTTCATTTACAATATAACCGTTGAAGTTTTCCAATTCAGAAGGTTTTCCATCCATAATATCCCTTTGGGTAGACGCCGTGGTTCCCGGAGGTTGCTGCTGGATTATTGAAAAAGCTTCTTCAATGTGCTCAAGGGTTAAGGCTACATTTTTTGCATTTGCCACCGCCAGAATTTCCAGAGCTGTTTTTTGCATTAGGTCAAATAAATAATCGCTTTCCCTGATTTTTCCAACTGGCACACGCGTTAATCCGCCAATTCCACTTATGGTAACTATGAAGAGAAATTTTTTCCAGATCTCGAGCTGAATATCCTCCGGGATACTATTTGAAATTTCGGAATGATCAAAAATTTCCTGTACTTTTTTAACCCTTGAAGTCCTGATATTGTCAATTTCCCCAAAAGTGATTAGCGGTTCAAAAGAAACATGTTTAATTTTTCCCGGAGATTCAATAAAACTGATAATCTTGCACAATCCGGCAAGGACATTCTTTTGAGGTAAAATTTTCAAAAGTTTTTCCATATTATCAGCACCGTTTTGAAGGGGCAACACCATAGTTTCTTCTCCTAAAATCGGCTTCAATAAAGGTGCGACTTCTTCTATTTGCCAGGATTTCACTCCTAAGATCACAAGATCCTGCTGCGGGATGTCCTTTAAATTATCGGTTGCCAGTTTTGGGAAAACCTTAAAATTTCCGTTTATGCTCTCTACTTCCAAACCATTTTTCCTGATGGCTTCCAGATGCTTTCCTCTTGCGATCATAGTCACCTCATAACCAGCTTTGGCCAGTTTTGCTCCAAAATATCCTCCTGCACCACCAATCCCGTAAATTAATATCTTCATAAATTATTTTTATCAAATTTAGCCATAAAAGAATAAAACGGAAAGATTGAACGTTTTAAAGATAGGAAATCATTTACTTTCTTATTTTTACACAAAATCTGAAACTTCTTTATGAGTACATCTTTTGAAAGATATCAAAAACGCCGGTTGATCTCGTCCTATTTTTCTGTAGTCATCAGTATTTCATTGGTGCTTTTTTTGCTGGGATTACTGGGATTATTGGTGTTGAACACCAAGAAAGTAGCCGACCATTTTAAGGAACAGATCGCCCTTACCATTTACCTTAAAGATACCGCTAAGGATGTAGAAATACAGCAGTTGAAAAAAAGCCTGGCGCTTGCTGAATATACAAAAACCAGCAACTTTATTTCAAAAGAACAAGCTGCAGAAGAACACAGTAAAGAAATAGGTGAAGATTTTATGGAATTTCTGGGTTATAACCCGCTTCAAAATTCCATTGATGTTTATATGAAAGCCGATTATGTTTCCCCGAAGCAAATTGATACTATTGCAACAGACCTGCGTTCCAAAAATTTTGTGGATGAAGTGGTTTATGACAAACCCTTGATAACACTGCTGAACGACAACGTGAAAAAGATAACTTTCTGGGTTTTGGTAGTGAGCGGAATATTCACTTTTATAGCCGTATTATTGATAAACAGCTCTATCAGGCTTGCGGTGTATTCCAAACGATTTATAATTAAAACCATGCAAATGGTTGGTGCCACCAAGAGTTTTATACGCAGCCCGTTTATCTGGCAAAGCGTAAAACTGGGGTTTATCGGGGCAATTCTAGCCTTAATAGGAATGGCGATCGTATTATATTATTTAAACAACAGCTTCCCGGAATTGGAATTGTTAAGTGATGTTGGCATACTTGCCGGTTTATTTTTCGGTATATTTTTTATGGGGATTTTGATCTCCTGGATAAGTACATTCTTTGCGACTTCCAGATTCTTAAATCTTAAGACAGATGAGCTTTATTATTAGAAGTTAGAATTTTAGTTAGAAAAAAGACAGTATAATATAGACTTTCGATTTATATTTCTCTCAATTTTGGTTAATTTTGAAGCTGATAAAAAAACCATCAGGAATTATTTTATCGTTTCTTAAAAAATAAAAATGAATAAAAACAAAAAAACGCTACATAAACAAGACCTGAATTTTGTGTTCGGAAAAAAGAATTACACCTTTATGTTCATTGGCCTTGCGGTTATTGCATTGGGTTTTCTCCTTATGGCAGGTGGCGGAAGTGACGATCCAAATGTTTTTAATCCGGAGATCTACAATTTCAGAAGGATTCGGTTAGCTCCGGCTTTGGTATTGCTTGGATTTGGAATTGAAGTGTACGCTATTTTAGTAAATCCGAATAAAAAATAATTTACTTTGAACGAATTTGACGCCGTAATCCTTGGGATCATTCAAGGACTTACCGAATTTTTACCTGTTTCTTCCAGCGGGCATTTAGAACTTGGAAAAGCCATTCTTGGAGATAACAGTATCCCAAGCGAATCTTTACTTTTTACAGTGGTATTGCATTTTGCAACAGCACTTAGTACAATTGTAGTTTTCAGAAAAGATATCTTAGAGATCTTCAAAGGTCTTTTTCAATTTAAATGGAACGAGGAAACTCAGTTTTCATTAAAAATAATCTTCTCCATGATCCCAGCAGCAATAGTGGGAATTCTATTTGAAGAAGAAATGGAAGTGCTTTTTGAAGGGAATTTACTTTTAGTAGGCTTTATGCTTATAATTACAGCACTATTATTATGGCTAGCAGATAAAGCGAAGAATACAACAAAGCCTGTGAGCTTTAAGAATGCAATTGTAATTGGTATCTCTCAAGCAATTGCTATTTTACCTGGAATTTCGAGGTCTGGTGCAACAATATCTACTTCTGTCTTATTAGGTAACGACAAAGCTAAAGCAGCCCGATTCTCATTTTTAATGGTAGTCCCATTGATCTTAGGGAAAATTGCAAAAGATGTTCTCAGTGGAGATCTTTCTGAAAGCAACACAGAGTCCTCAATTCTAATTATAGGTTTTGTAGCTGCATTTTTAGCAGGATTGGTTGCATGTACCTGGATGATAAAATTGGTAAAGAGTAGCAAGCTATCTTATTTTGCAATCTATTGCCTGATCGTTGGAATAATCGCTATAAGCTTTGGATATGCAAACTAAAACCTTCACTCCGGAAGAATTTAAAGAAGGACGAGTACTTCTTTTCGATAAACCTTTGGGATGGACTTCCTTTCAATTGGTAAATAAAGTGAGATGGCTGATCCGAAAAAGTTGCGAAATTAAAAAGATAAAAGTTGGGCACGCCGGTACTTTAGATCCGCTGGCTACAGGTTTACTTATAATTTGCACCGGGAAATTCACTAAAAGCATAGTTGAGTATCAGGGGATGGAAAAAGAATACACCGGGACTTTTACCTTGGGCGGCACTACTCCATCTTATGATCTGGAAACTGAAATTGACCAGGTTTTTGAAACCGCTCATATTTCTGAAAAAAATATAATTGAAGCTGCCTTTGGTTTTATAGGGGAAACAGAACAAGTTCCACCGGTATTTTCAGCATTAAAAAAAGACGGGAAACGACTTTACGAATATGCCCGAAGCGGCGAAGAAGTAAAAATAGAGGCGAGAAAAATTGAGATCACCGAATTTGAGATCACAAATATTCGTTTTCCCGAAGTTGATTTTAGGGTGGTTTGCAGCAAAGGCACTTATATTCGAAGCCTGGCAAACGATTTTGGAATAGCCTTAGGCAGCGGCGCGCATCTTTCGGAGTTAAGACGGTCAAAAATCGGCACATTTAATGTAGATGATGCCCTGAACCTTTCCTCTTTTGAAGATTTGTTGCCCTAATTGCAGAAATAAAAACGGGTTCAGTAGTTTTAATTCTATGGATTTTTTTGACAGACATAAAGCTTTAATTATCACGCTTCTTTTCTTTGCGGTATTGCTGCTGGGATTGTTCAATTTCAACCTGGCAAACAAAAACCGGAAGGAAAGGGAGTTTCTAATGGATCTGGATAATTTAAAAATAGAAGAGCCGGTGGTTGAAAAACCTGAACCGGAAGAAGCACCAAAAAAAAACACCAGGGAAACTGCACAAACACATCAGGTATTCAATGAGAATCTGGAAAACAGGGAAGAAAATTTCGACCAACAACTGAAGGAAATTTTTGAAAAGAACAGCGCGTTGCAAACCGAAACCAGCGAGAATGAAACTTCAAATTCTTCAGGAAATTTCAATTTTCAGGACAAAAAGAAAGAGCAGATTCAAAAAAAATCTGATGGGAACAAGACCTCAGCAGTAACTTCTACAAAAAAGGGAGGTATAGATCATAGTTCCATCTCCTTTTCCCTTCTAGGCCGAAGCGCAGTGGATATTCCAAACCCCGTTTATACCTGTAACAGATCAGGAAAGATAGTCGTAAATATTTCGGTGAATGCAGAGGGCAGAGTTACTTCTACCTCGGTAAATAAAGGCAGTTCTTCAACTACCAATGAATGTTTGGCAGACCAAGCCCTTGAATATGCAGCTCAGGCTGTTTTTAGCCGTTTACCCGGCCGTAATTCACAACCCGGGACTATTACATATAATTTCAAACCTTAACCTAATGAGTGAATTAAAACGCTGCGGATGGTGTGTGGGCGACCCGCTTTACGAAGCTTACCACGACGAGGAATGGGGCGTGCCGGTATATAACGATGAAACCTTATTTGAATTCCTGGTATTGGAAACTTTTCAGGCCGGCTTAAGCTGGATCACAATTCTTCGAAAAAGGGAAAATTTCAGGGAAGCTTTTGATGATTTTGACTATAAAAAGATTGCGGAATATCCAGAAGAAAGAATTCAACAGTTATTGCTGAATGCAGGGATCATAAGAAATAAATTAAAAGTTCGCGCTACTGTTACCAACGCTCAGGCTTTTATAAAGCTGCAGGAGGAATTCGGAAGTTTTAGCAACTATATCTGGGGATTTGTGGCTGGACAACCCATTAAGAATTCCGTTCAGGATTATAAAAAAGCCCCTCCAACCACTGAAATAAGCGATAAATTGAGCAAAGACCTAAAAAAACGCGGATTTAAATTTGTGGGTTCTACTGTGATATATGCACATATGCAAGCCACGGGAATGGTGAATGACCATGAAATAGATTGTTTCAGATATAAAGATGTGTAAAATCTTTCAAGAGTTTGAAACATTGATAGGGTTGGGTTTGAAATCTTGATAGGTTTTGAAACCCTGGTAGGTTTTCACTACTACGCTAAAAATTCCAAAAATTCTTTCCTGGAGATCTCTTCCGCGCCCAGACTTTCCAGATGAGCTGTATAAATTTGGCAATCTATCAGCTTAACTCCTTCCACTCTTAATTTTTCGACCAATTTTATAAAACCGTATTTTGAGGCATTGCTCACGGTCGAGAACATGCTTTCGCCACAAAATACCTTTTTTTCTTTCAGGTAAATTCCGTAGAGTCCGCCAACCAAATTATTTCCGTCCCAAACTTCAACAGAATGAGCTATTCCCAGCCTGTATAATTCCAGGTAAGCTTTTTGTATTTCTTCGGTGATCCAGGTGCCAGCCTGACCTTCTCGCCAGATGTTGGCACAATTTTCAATAACGGCTTTAAAATCCCGGTTAAAAGTCACTTCAAAAGCATTGTTCAGAATCAACTTTTTCATACTTTTTGAGACTTTCAATTTTTGAGGAAAAAGCACCATCCTGGGATCCGGACTCCACCATAAAACGGGTTGTGAAGCATCATACCAGGGAAAGATCCCATGGTTGTATGCGTCTATGAGCCTTTCTGCAGACAGTTCTCCTCCAATTGCAAGCAGGCCGTCATCATCAGCAGTTTCTACCGGAGGGAACTTTTGGTATGAACTGAATTTATCCACTTTTGAATTTTGTTAGAAAATAAAAATAAGTAAAGCCGGAGAAAGAAAAAAGCTTAGCCTCATTTTATTGACGCTAAGCTTCTTATATATTTTTTACTCCTCTATCAGAAGAGATCAGGCCTTTGTTTTAAAACGGAAGATCATCAAAATCTTCATCTTTTAAATCCTTTGCAGGCTCAAATTGATCTGCAGGTGGCGCTACATTTGGTGCCCCGGGATTTCCTGCGGCCTCTAAATTTTCAATTCTCCAACCCTGAATAGAGTTGAAATATTTTGCTTCTCCTTGTGGATTTACCCATTCGCGGCCCTTTATATTCACCCCGATCTTTACAGGCTGACCCACCTTAAAACTATCCAATAGATCTGATTTGTCCTGAACGAACTCAACCATAATATGTTGTGGATATTGTTCTTCTGTGGTCACTACCAATTCTCTTTTTCTAAACCCATTGGCCCCAAAAGTTTGGGTTTCTCCAATTAATTTAATCTTTCCTTGTACTTCCATTTTAATGTTTTTTTGCTAATAATAATTTCCAGGCTTTTACTGGTTCTTCCTTTTCTAAATATAATTGTGCTTGTAGATGAATTTTATCTAAATCTCCAGTCTTCAATATTTCTAAAGTACCTGGTTCCTGCCGCAAAAATAGTTTAATTTCTTCTTCTGAAGGCAAAATCTCCACATTACCCAATTTCCCAAAATCATTGCCGGTTAAAATCCTGCTATTCCTGATTTCCTGCGGAATTTCATCCACCCCAATTCCAATTGACGAAAGGGGCTTTGGAACTTCAAACATCCCAATTTTTGCACGAGTATACCAATTGCCTCCCATCCTGGCAACCTGATCAATTTTATGCTGATCAATATGCCCGTCTTCATCTAAAACAGCTTCATCAATATGCATTTTTACTACCTCGCAAATCACAAGGTTTCCTGCCCCGCCTTCATTTCCCAATTCCACAACTTCCCGAATCTTACATTCAAATTGAACTGGAGATTCAGCCACCCGGAATGGTTTCACCTCATCTGATTTAAGCATCGTAAAACCCGCTTTTTCAAACTCGTTCACTCCTTCAGCATATTCGGTACTGGAAAGCGACATTTGCTGAACCATTTTGAAGTTAACAATATTTATCACAACTTCCTTCGTCGCCTTTGCATTTAAATAGGTATGCTTTACAGTATTATCCCGTCCCCTTCTGGCAGGCGAAAAGATCAAAATTGGTGGATTTGCGCTAAAAACATTGAAAAAACTAAAGGGAGACAAATTGGGTTTTCCGTTTATGTCTACCGTACTTGCAAAAGCTATAGGTCTTGGCCCAATAGCACCCAACAAATACTGATGCAGTTTTCCCGTACTAATTTCATTTGGATCAATAGATAGCATTGCGCAATTTTTGACAAAGGTAATAAATAGCCTTAGGAATGAAAAACCCGATCACAACAATAATATTAACATAAAACGGTTATCTTTAAATCTTCATTAAATTGGTTTCATGATATTTACAGATGAACGAAACTTTGCCCGTTGGTTTATTATAATTTCTTCTTTACTAATTGTAGGACTTATTTTATGGAATACCTCCATTTTTTTTGAACGCCTAAAACAGGATGAGCGGGAAAAAATGGAAGTTTGGGCCGCCGCACAAGCTTTTCTCGACAAAGCCGATGAAGATACGGACATTGCGCTTACCCTCCAGATCTTAAACAAAAACACAAGCATTCCAACCATTTGGGTAGATGAAACCGGGAAAATTATCGACGGGATGAATATTTCTCCTGATACCCGAAATAGCCCTGAAAAACTCCAGGATTACCTCAACCTGCTAAAGGAAGAAAATGAACCTATAGAAATGGTCCTTGGAAAAAACCAGGTCCACAAAATATATTACGGTGATTCCCCTTTGCTCACCAAAATCAAGTTTTATCCTATCGGCTTGCTGTTGATCATCTTTCTGTTTATTGGCGTGGTTTATTTTTTCTATACTACCACAAAATCCAGTGAACAAAACAAGCTTTGGGCCGGAATGGCAAAAGAAACTGCACATCAAATTGGCACTCCGCTATCTTCCTTAATTGGTTGGACAGAAATTCTGAAAGAAGAGAATGTGAATAAATCCTATATTTCAGAAATTGAAAAGGATATTGAACGGCTTCTCACTATTACCGATCGATTTTCCAAAATAGGCTCTGCTCCTATCTTGTCCAAAACCGAGATCATTGGGGCTACTAAAGAGAGTTTTACTTATTTAAAATCCCGCAGTTCAGACCTCATTGAATTTCAAATTTCAACCCCATATTCCCCTATTTATGTCAATTTAAATGAAACCCTTTACTCCTGGACCATAGAGAACCTGGTGAAAAATGCAATGGATGCGATGCGTGGCAAAGGGAAATTGAGTATTGAAGTTAAACAGGATTCAAATTGGGTGTTTATCTATATTAAAGATAACGGGAAAGGCATTTCAAAAAGCAAGCATAACCTGATATTTGAGCCGGGATACACCTCAAAAAAGCGCGGTTGGGGCCTTGGGTTATCCCTTGCCAAAAGAATTATAGAAGAATACCACAAGGGAAAAATCAGGGTATTTCAAAGTGAAATAAATAAGGGCACTACTTTTCAAATCGCTTTGAAAAAGTTTAATACCTACTCATAATCTCTCTTAGATCTTCCGGAATGTCATAGGTGGTTTGGGAATTGAAATCAAAACAAACTGCAACATCTCTTCCTTGTGCGCAAAGTTCATTATTTTCATTTAAAATAATGTGATCTATTCCAAAACTGGAATTTTTAAGATACGCCAGCTTTGTTTTTACAATTGCAGTTCCAGGATAATAAAGGGATTTTTTGAAATCACAATGAGAAGAAACGATCATAGGTCCGCGATTGGTTTCTCCATAAATTTTAGAGAGCCCTGTTTTCTCCCAAAAATTGACGCGTCCAGATTGCATAAATCTCATAAACGTAAGGTTGTTTACATGTTTATACATGTCCAGATCACTCCAGTCTATTCGAAGTTCTAAACTCAGTTTAAATTCCGAAAGATCCATTACATATTAGCTTTTATCTGGTCGGCTAACATTTGCATCCTTTCTTGTGGAAAGCTAAGTTTATTGCTAAAGTCCATGTCTTTCATATTGTTTAAGGGAATTAGATGTACGTGTACGTGTGGCACTTCCAGCCCGACAACTGCCATTCCTATTCGTTTACACGGAACAGTTTGCTCCAGGGCAGTGGCCACTTTTCGGGAAAACTCCATTAAGCCCGCATAAGTAGAAGGATCAAGTTCAAAGATTTTACTGGATTCTTCCTTGGGGATACAAAGGGTGTGCCCTTCAGCATTGGGATTGATATCCAAAAACGCCAAAAATTGATCTGTTTCCGCTACTTTATATGAAGGGATTTCCCCTGTAATGATCTTTGTGAATATGCTTGCCATGGTTTGATGAATTGTTGAATTGTTGAATCGTTGAATCGTCCTCGAAAAAGTCTTTTCTCTTTCCTCTTTCCTCTCTCCTCTTTCTTCTAATATTTATTCCCTCCAGATTTCCAAGACTTCAAATTTCACGTTTCCGCTTGGCACGATTATTTCGGCTATATCACCAACTTGTTTGCCCAAAAGGCCTTTCCCTATTGGAGAATCTACCGATATTTTTCCGGTTTTTAAATCGGATTCACTTTGGGCTACCAACTTGTAGGTCACTTCCATTTTGTTGGTTAAATTTTTAATTTTAACCATAGAATGTACCAGGGCCTTGGAATCATCAAGTTGAGATTCGTCTATGATACGGGCGTTGGAGGCTACTTCTTCCATTTTTGCAATCCGCATTTCCAGCATTCCCTGCGCTTCTTTTGCGGCATCATATTCTGCATTCTCACTTAAATCGCCTTTATCTCTTGCTTCTGCAATTGCCTGAGAGGCTTTAGGCCGTTCAATATCCCTAAGCCTGTTAAGCTCATCTCTCAACTTTTTTAAACCTTCAGGTGAATAATAAGATACTTTACTCATAACTTTGTCGTTTAACAATTAAGGCTTGGAAAATTTAATCCATCACCCCTAATTTTAACATTTAATTTGTGATTTATAAAAAACCAAAACCCAATAGATGCTGGATTTTGGTTTTACTTAAAAGATCTTTTTTGTGTATTTTTTAAATGCTGACTCTAAAAATAAATACAAAAAATCCCACGCTCGACGGGATTTATTGAAACAAATATAATAAATTTAAACCTTGAAAACAATTAAATTCTATAGAGTAAAAACCTTAAAAATGATTAAAAAAATAATTTTGTCATTGGTTCTGATGGCTGCCACTATTTCCTGTGCGACAGACGATGGAGTGAGGAATGACAACCCTTATCTGATTGATGTGAGCTTTAGGATGGATCTGAATTTGAGTTTACCGGAATACAATAGCCTTAACTTTCCAGGAAATAGTTATTACACCAATAATTATGGGATAAACGGAGTTGTGGTCTATAATATCAACAATACCCAATATACTGCTTTTGAATTGAGCGATCCCAACCATCCGCTAAGTGACTGCTCAACATTAAGGGTGGAAGGCATTCTGGTTACCTGCAATTGTGACGATGGAAACACTTATAATATCCTAACGGGAGAGCTTACCGAAGGCTCGGGTCAATATTCCTTAAAACCCTACAGGGTTAGCAGAAACGGAAATGTGTTGGAGGTTTTTAATTAATTTTTTTAGGATCCTTCAAGAATAGAATCATAAAAACCTTTCCTGCTTTTTAAAGTTCTCAGGAAAGAAAGAAAGGTTTCTTCTGCTTTAAAATTTCAACGTAACCCCTGCCAAAAAATTTATTCCGGCTTGCGGATAATAACCTGCGCCTTCAATGGTAGTAATAGTTCCGGGGTTTGAAAAATCGTCGTCATAGGTAAAGAAATAACCATTGGACACATATTTAACATCAAAAATATTATTGACCAATCCGGAAAAAACAATCGATTTGAAAACCGGGATATTTCTCAATTCATAATAGATATTTAAATCATTTACAAAGAAACTATCCAGGATCGAGGCTTCGCTATCTATATTTCCCATGTACTGCTCCCCAACATATTTGGAAAGAAATCCAATTTGAAAATTAGGGGTTGGGAGAAATAATAACATATTAGACGCGACAATTTCCGGGGAAAATGAAATATTGGAGGCTCCTAATTTCCTTAATTCTCCATCAATGGAGGCCACAAAATCCCGGTTCTTGTTTGAACTCAGAGCTACATTTGGCATTAATTTCCATTTTTCGGATAATTGAAGTTCAGCATCTATTTCTATTCCCAACCGGTAACTACTGCCACTTGTGGTTCTTAGCGCTGCACCTACATCATTTAATTCTCCTGAAAGCACCAACTGGTCTTTGTAATCCATATAAAAAATATTGGAGTTCACCTTTACCTTTTCGGAAGCATAGCGCCAGCCCAGCTCAAAATCGTCCAACTTTTCGGGGATTGTAATTCCTTCTTCAAAATCGTTCCTGGATGGTTCCCTGTGCGCTTTTCCGTAATATGCATAAAGCTGATTTGACTGGTCTATTTGAAAACTCACCCCGGCCTTTGGATTGAAAAATTTAAAATTTTCATTCACGTTTATGTCCACAATATCTGAAGTGACACCTCCTGTTTTATAGCTTATAAACCTGCCTTGAAGGTCTGCAAACACCTGCCATTGCTCATTAATTCTATAAGTTGCTTTTGAGAAAACCGTAAATTCATCCTTTGTGGCATCACTAAAATAATACCTGTCTCTAATTTCTGAGTTGTCTGCAAATCTGGCCCAGATCACCTCTCCATAATGGTCTCCTTTATAGGTACTGAAAAATGCGCCCGAATTAATTTCAAGCTGATTATTTTTATACCTCGCATTGGCATTTATCACATAAAAATCATTGTCCAGCCAGCGGCGGCGAATCAAATCTGTTCTATCTATAACTTCTCCGCCAATTTCAATGGGCGTAAAACCGTAGGTTGAAAACTTTTGGTCCTCTTTATATTGTTCAAAAAAGCCCCGGCCATAAGTGTAATTCAGTCCCAAATTTGTGGACCAGTTGTTATTGTAACGTTGATTCCAGTGCAACTGATAATGATCTTGTTTATAATCATCTACTTCATTGTCGTAAAATCGAAGATTCCCCATGGAATCTGTGTACATCCCGGCCGAATTGAAAGTCCTGTTTGTTTCCAGGGTCTCCTTATCTATTCCATTCCACGCCTGATATGTCAACTCGTGTCCGCCAAAAGTGATGGCTTTTATCAGGGTATTCCCATCTAAATAAGAAGCCTGAAGAAAATAAGACTTCAGATCGGAAGAACCCCGGTCTATGTATCCATCAGAAGCTATTGCCGATAGTCGGCCGGTAATTTCTATATGATCGTTTAGAAGTCCGGTGCTAAATTTTACATTATTCCTTCTTGTATTGAAAGAACCAAAGGAATTTGAAACTTCCGCATAGGCTTCTTTTGACACGGCGTCGGTGAGCAAATTCAGGCTTGCGCCAAAAGCCCCGGGACCATTGGTGGAAGTCCCAACACCGCGCTGCAACTGTAAATTTTCAATTGAGGAAGTGAAATCCGGAAGGTTTACCCAAAAGGAACCCTGACTTTCAGAATCGTTGAACGGAATTCCATTCAAGGTAACATTTACCCGGGAGGCATCGCTTCCGCGAATGCGAATAGAAGTATAACCCACGCCTGCACCGGCATCGGAAGTACTCACAACCGAAGGCAAATAATTCAATAAAAACGGTATATCCTGACCCAGGTTGCGCTTTTTCAATTCCTCCTTATCAATATCCGAATGTGTTACGGGGGAATCGGCATCAACGCGAACGGCCTGCACCAGAACTTCATCCAGCAATTCTGGCAGATTGCCAATAGTATCCTTTTCGGTTTTTTGTGAAAAACTAAGTGTTGAGATCAACAACACAGCTGGAAAAATAAATAAATATTTCATTCGTAATAAATAAATTTATACGAATAAAAGGGGCGATTATTCTTTAATTAATAGTTTAAAAAAAGCGCATAAAAAAACCCTAATTAAATCCTTCATTCCGATTTAACAGGGGGTTCTATACTTTTAAGTGATACGTTAAAGTATCCTTTTCCCTTGGCAGCATTACCTGCCCAGGTTCGTTGGGTATAATCTCAGTCTCGCCCTGAACTTGTTCCAGAATCTGACACCCCTTTGAGATATGCCGCAAATATAATAATGTTTTAGTGAATTTTAACGCTATTATGTAACTTTAAAAGAAATGGCGTAATTTTGGCAATATTATTTATATGAAAAATGCAAAGCGATCCATCACCTTAAAGGTCATAATAGGATATTTGCTGGTGGCAACCCTTGCAGCCTTAGCCGTATGGTTCATTTATACCCAGGTTGAAAAATTTTCAACCCTGACACAATCCAACAGTCTTAACAACCAGCAATTGCTTTTGGTGAGTGAAATAGCTACGGACTTATATGAAACAGAGAGCACTGGCAGACGATTTATTCAATCTGGGAACACTATAGATTTAAACAGATATTCCGCCCAAATAGACAGCATTCAAATCAAAATTGACTCCCTAAGAAAAACTTATGCCGATATGGCAATGAAGGCTGAACTGGATAGTATCACCACACTTTTATCCAAAAAAAGTGAGAACCTGGAGGAATTGTTAAAATTGCGCTCCCAGAATGGAAATACAAGTTACTATGCCCAGGTAATAAAGGAACTTCAAAAAGTGGATCCCTCTTTTGGGGAATCAGATTACGACCAGCGGTTTTCCAATCTGGAACCTCACCAACGCCGTGTTTTAGTCCAACTGCTGGAATTTTCCAGAGATGAAGACCCGGACCAACTATCAAGTATCAGTTCAGATTCCCTAATGGTCTCCGTAAAAAAAGTACTGAGCGAACTGGAGCAGGAAAATCTGAAATTCCGTGAGATCATCAACAAAAAGGAAAATGAATTGCTCGATAATGATATTATACTGAATGAGCAATTGAGAAATCTGCTTACCGCAATTGAACTGGAAGAACGGCAAATTTCCTTGTCGCGTGTAGAAAATTCGCAGATCCTGCTGGCGCAGGTATCTCGAATTATCATTATGGTGGGAATAGCCAGCATTCTAATTATCCTTTTGTTCCTGTTTTTAATTGTTAGGGATGTTTCCAAAGGCCAGAGATACAGGGTAAAACTGGAAGAAGCCAAATTGTTTACAGAGGCTTTGATGCAGCGCAGAGAGCAATTCATGTCCGCTATCACCCACGATCTCAGATCGCCATTAAATACGGTTATTGGATATACCGAGTTGATGAAAAAATCGGGACTTAACACCAAGCAGGAACATTATCTTGGGCATCTCAAAAAATCATCAGAATTTATTCTTCACCTGGTAAATGATCTACTGGACTTGTCTAAACTGGAAGCAGGAAAGATGGGTGTTGAAAAACTGCCCTTTAACCCTAAAAATCTTTTGGAAGAAACCCTCTATAATACCATTCCTGAGAATGACAAAAAAGGCCTGAAATTATCCGTTATCTCTCCGGAAGATACAGATTGTACAGTCCTGAGCGATCCTTTTCGCCTCAAGCAAATATTGTCCAATTTAATCACCAATGCATATAAGTTTACTGAAACCGGAGGAATAACTGCAAGCATTTCAATGAAAAGAGAAATTGAAGACATTTATTTTTTAACAATCTCAATTAAAGATACCGGGATTGGAATTTCAAAATTGAAGCAAGAGGAGATTTTTGAAGAGTTTTCTCAGGAACACAACCAAATAGAAAAAAAATTCGGTGGGACCGGACTGGGATTAGCCATTGTCAAAAGGATCTCAGGTTTGCTGAAAGGTTCGGTGAAACTTAAAAGTGAACCCGGAAAAGGAAGCGAGTTTACAGTACATATTCCGGTAGTAAAATTAACCGAAAAGGTTGAATTTCCTCATGAAACAGAAATTACAGATTTCGATCTAAGCGGGAAAAACATCCTGCTGGTGGATGATGAAGCCTCGCAATTGGCACTGGCCAGGGAATTGATTAAATCTGTTGGAATGAATTGTGATACCGCATCAAACGGAGAAGAAGCCTATACAAAATTAGAACACAAATCCTACCACCTGGTAGTTACCGATATTCAAATGCCGAAAATGGATGGTTTTAATTTGATGAAAGCTATAAAAAACGATGACAATTTTTCTGAAATCCCGGTAATTGCAGTTTCAGGAAGGACGAATGTCACTGCCGCCACCTATTTAAAGGCAGGCTTTTCAGGCAATATTCTTAAACCATACAGACCCAATGAGTTACTTCTGAAGATCGGGGAAATTCTAAAGGTAAAATTGAAAAATAACACCCACCATGCGAGGATTTACGCATCAAATTCCAAGGATTATTCTTTAGACGAAATTTTATTATTTGCCGGAGCAGATCAAAAAGCACTGGATACTATTTTAAATGCTTTTATCAATAGCAATAAGGTCAATTTAAAAGAAATCGGATTTGCTCAAAAGCGAAATGATATTGAACGTGCGGCGCAAATCGCTCACAGAATGCTTCCAATGTTCAAGCAATTAAAGGCCGGTAAAATTATCAGCAAATTGGAGCAATTGGAGCGCAAGGAATACGAAATTCTTCCGGAAGACGAAACATCCTGCCTGATGCAGGAAATTGAAGTTTTGCTCACAGACTTACAAAAAGAAATTAAAGCTTGATATTATATTGTTTGAGCTTGTTATAAAGTGTTTTTCTGTCTATTGACAAAAGTCTGGCTGCTTTGCTTTTGTTTCCCTGAGCTTTTTCAAGGGCATCCAGAAGAAGGCTCTCTTCATTTTTATTTTTAAAAAAACTGTAGGAGTCGTCCATTTTGTTGGCCGAAGCTATTTCATGAGGTAATACTTTTAAAGGTATAATTGGATCCTGAGTAAGCAAAACCGACCTTTTTATGGTATTCTTCAGCTCGCGCAAGTTCCCCGGCCAGCTGTAAATCTTAAAAGCTTCTATAACCTCATCGCTAAAACCAATAACCTCTTTTTCCAATTCGGCATTGGCTTCATCCAGAAAATGATCTGCAAACAACATTAAATCCTCGCTTCTGTCGTGTAAAGAAGGCACCTGAATGGAAAATTCGTTCAAACGATGGTAGAGGTCTTCCCTGAAACTCCCCTCTCTTACCGCCTGTGCCAGATCTTCATTTGTAGCTGTTACCACCCGGATATCAACTTTTATTTCAGAATTGCCACCGACCGGTTTTATTTTTCGCTCTTGCAAAGCACGCAGTAACTGCATTTGAAGTCCATAATCCAGATTCCCTATTTCGTCCAAAAATAGGGTTCCCCCATTGGCGGCTTCAAAATGACCGGTTTTATCCTGGATAGCGCCGGTAAAAGAACCTTTTAAATGACCGAAAAATTCGCTGGAAGCGATCTCCTTAGGAATTGCACCACAATCTACAGGCACAAAAGGAGCGCCCTTTCGTTTGCTTTTATCGTGAATGCTTTTTGCGACCTGCTCTTTACCCGTTCCGCTTTCGCCCATAATTAATACAGACATGTTTGTAGGGGCTACCAATTGAATATAATCATTGAGTTTTAGGGCCGCATCACTTACTCCCTTTACAAATTCAGAGAAATCTTTATTAGCAGTGGTTTTCTCATTTTTCCTGGTTTTACTTTTGGTCGAAGTTAACTTTTCATCGCCAACAGATTTCTGGCTCAAGGCATTTTCTATAGTCCGTAAAATCGATTCCGGCTGAAAAGGTTTTGAAACATAATCAAAAGCCCCGTTTTTCATCGCTTTTACTGCCATATTAATTTCAGCGTAATTGGTCATCATAATTACCTGAACATCTTTATAGTTGGCTTTAACTTCCAAAAGGATCTCCAATCCATCTTTATCAGGTAATCTTACATCGGTTAAAATGACATTAAATGGCTGTAAACTTAGTTTTTTAAATGCCTCTTCAGCGGAAAAAGCGGCTTCAACCTTATAATCCCTTTTTTCAAAAAAGGATTTAAGCATTGTAGCAAATGCTACATCATCTTCCACTATAAGAATTGCCGTCATATAAATTCCTGCTTTAAAAATTATGCAAATTTACTAATTATCAGCGGTTGACGTCTTAAATAAAGCAAAAAATAAAAAAGCTACTGAAATTGGAAAATACGATAAAGACCTAAGAAATATTATAAAGGAGGTTTTTGGCGATTTATCTTTTTCTCGCCACGCAGCTTTTTCTCCCGCAAACGCTTAAATTTTGAAGCCTTTGTTGGTCGGGTTTTTTTACGTGGTTTTGGATTCTTAAGGGCGTTAGTAATTATTTTTAGAAACCTTTCAATTCCCGAATCTCGGTTTTGGTGCTGACTTCTGGAATCGCTACTTTCTATAATTAATACCGCATTTGAGGTTAATCTGGACTCTAATTTTTTCAGGATCCTCATTTTTTCATCCTCAGTGAGTGCCTGAGAATTCGCAACATCAAACTGAAGAACTACTTTTGACGCCGTTTTATTCACGTGTTGCCCACCGGGACCTGAACTCCTAACTGCTTTCCACGTCAATTCCTGTTTCAGTACTTCAAAATCAGTCATAATTTAACTTGCCTGATGGCTGGGTTTCAACAAATCGATTATCGTTTTTACCGGGTTAAAGGTGCTCACCGGAACTTCTACAAAAACGCTGTTCCAATTTGCCATGGCCCCATTCCATAATCCGGGAAGTTCCAGAGCTTTTACCGCTTTCCCATCAATTGTTTTTGAGGTGATAAAACAGGTTTCGGGATCTACAAATTCGGTTAAATCAAATGCTTCTCCCTTGTGATTTTTCAATCCGCATACAAGATCTACCGGATTAAAATGTGTTGCTTTTTTAGCGATCTGCTTTTGCAGCGGATCATTCTGATCAATCTGAGCACCTTCAATAATCTGTATAGAATGTTCTCCGTTTTTCATTTTTAGCAGAAAAGGCCCTCCACCAGGTTCGCCTTCATTTTTTACCATTCCGCAGATACGCAGAGGGCGATTTAAGCGGGATTTTAACTGCTCAATTTTATTTGCTTCTGAAAGATCATCAAAATCTTCCGGAAAGGTGTAAAACAATTCGTTTTCGATAAATTGAAGAATTCCCTGTATATTTTTTTCTGAAGGTTTTTGGGTTTCAAGACTATTGAGATAAGAAAAACACTGTTCCTGAACTTTTAAAAGCTTGCCTGCCAGTATTTTTTTATATTCTGCAACTTCATCCAATTTTGAAGCCACCACTACATTGTCTATGTTTTTTATAAAAACCAGATCTGCTTTTTCATTGTTCAGATTTTCAATAAGAGCACCATGTCCGCCCGGCCTAAAATACAACTCCCCAGTTTCTGTCCGGAAAGGCTCGTTATTTAAATCTACAGCAATTGTATCGGTTTTAGGATCCTGGAATGAATAGGAAACTTTAAATTTAACCCCGGTTTTCTTTACCACCCTAGATTTAATATCATCAAATTCCGCCTCAAATTTTTCCTTATGTTCTTCAGAAACCGTAAAATGCAATCTGGCTTTTCCGTTTGCTTCAGCATATTTTGCAGCCTCATAAAAATGTTCTTCAAAAGCGGTCGCGACATAATCTGTATAATCATGAAAAGGCACCAACCCCTTCGGATAATTACTTAAACCAAGTCCATGTGAGTATAAAATAGTTTGCACCAACAATAATTTTCGGGAATGCCTATTAAGTTCGTCAAATCCAGGTTGATTTTCCCTGGCATTATTTAGAGCCCGTTTATAAAATGGAAGTTTTTCTATATTATCAAAAAACAGTTTTAAATTCTTATTATTGACTCTTTTAAGATATTCCGGGAGGGATTCAGTTTTAGGTTTAAACTCCTGAAGAAATATCTGTAAATCCTGAAACATCCTTGTGGCAGCACCGGAAGCAGGTACAAATTTGAGGATTTCAAGTTGATCTTTTTTCTTTTCGTAATATGAGATGTACTCGTATTTTTCCTGTTCGGAATAAAAAAATACTCCATCCCAAACCGTTGCGGCCGCTTGAATATCAAGGGCTACATTTCCGCGTTTAAAAATTTCAATTTGCTCCTCTACCTTTTCAACACTCAGGCCTTTCTCCTCTATTTGCTGTATATCTTTCTGACTAAAATTCAAATTTTTGGATTTAATAGTTCGTTAATTGCTATAACTGCGGTATTAAAACGTTCGTTTTCATCTCCACTTAATACTATGAAGGGACGATTATGAAGCAGTAGGGTGCTTTTAAATTTTTTGAACATGACTTCCCTGTCCTGAGGCTTATCCCTTAGATCGTCCGGAGTCCAGGGAGTATCAATATTAGTTAAAAAGTATATGTCATACCTGTTGTTTAACGCATGTTTAAGAAGATCGGGGTTGCAATAACCGTGATAATAGGCTTCAGAATAGACTTTAAGTTCGAGTAAATTTGTATCACAAAACAATACTTTATTCGCCGTTTTTGCCAATTTGTTTTCGCGCCGCATCTGGCCTTTTGCGATAGGAATTAAATCGGGGGTCTGACAGGTTTCCTTTTTATCATCCCACTTTTTCTGAAGATAATCCCGCATGTATTCCGGCACCCACTCTGTTTTAAAATGAAGTGCAAGCCTTGCTGCCAGGGTAGTTTTCCCGGTAGATTCAGGGCCAAAAAGCACCGCTTTCAAGCAGGCTGAAGATTCTTGTGTAAGCTTTTTTTCCATGCGATATAGCCGTAAACGGCAATAATTGTAAATAATAAATACTGAAAACTGGTGAGAGTGAGCCCTTTATAAAAATAAAGCGGCACCGAAATAACATCTCCAATGATCCAATAAATCCAGTTTTCAATTTTTTTGCGAGCCATTAACCACATTCCCACGAAGAAAATCGCAGTAGTGAAAGTATCCACATAAGCCATCCAATTGGTCCACTTATCAAATAATTCATATACCGAATATACAAAAATCAGGGTGCCTAAAAAAATCAGGGCAGCCAGCGTATGTTCCTTTTTCGTCATATAAGTAATGGGCGTAAAATGCACCGCATCTACTTTTCTGGTCCAGATATACCAGCCGTAAATACTCATAGAAAAATAGTAGGCATTGATCATCATATCACCCAAAAGCCCCCATTGCCAAAGCAAATACACAAAAATGAGGGTGCTTATAATTCCGGTGGGATATACCAGGATATTTTCCTGTTTGGCATACCAAACAGACAAAAACCCAAAAATTACTGCAATTATCTCCAGAATTATAAAAAGGGTTCTATATCCGTAATACTGCTCAAAAAAGAAATCAAAAATCGGCTGCATAATCGCTTCGATCAGATTTCACAATTTTCACATGGATTAATCCGCGGTCAATGGCTTCAAAAGCTGTTTTTATTTCCTTGGTAAGCAACTGCATCACCTGGTCATAATCGCCATACACCTGAGTGCTTAAAGGATTTTCTTTTACGGTTAACCCGGAATTCCTGAGTTGTTTAATAAAATTGATGATAGCCGGTTCATAATTATCCTGAATTGGCGTAAGGGTAAGTTCTACTGAAATTTTCATTTTATAATTGTTTTAGCCACTAATCTGCCTTTACCGGGAGGCAGGTGCACTCATATTTTATTTATGTATTCACCAAAGTTAGGTATAATTTAAAAGTTAGAACCGTCACACCTCTTGTTTTGTCATTCTCAACAAGCCATTTTTTAATGTTGATTTGTTTATTCGTTTAATTGTTTAGTTTGATCATTCTGAAAGAGCTTTTGGGCGAGGAAGAATCCCCACAGTAATTGCGTGGGATTGAGGTGTTCAACTGTGAGTGCTTTTCAATTATGATTCGCCCAAAGAGTACACGGGATTCTTCACTGCGTTCATAATGAACTACCGGGGAATTCTTGTTATTGTCCACGAGCCATTTTTTAATGTTGATTTGTTTATTCGTTGATTATTGTTACACGTACTTATTCAGACTTCAATTGAAATTTTGACCTTTCCGCCAAGTCCTTTTTCTACGATGTCGAATAATGTTTTTAAAGTCAGATTATTGCCATTGTTTTCTACTCGGGAAATGTAAGTCCGCTTTTTGTTCACTAAATCGCCAAGTTGTTCTTGGGTCAAGTTTTTTTCTTCTCTTGCCTTGCGCAATAAAAGTCCAATTTTTAAAGATTCAAAGTCCCTTTCGAGCTCGTCCCTGCGTTCAGTTCCTTTTTTTCCGTAAACATTATCCTTTATGTCTTTCCAACTTTTAGTTTCCATTTTTTTTGTTTTTGTCTTCATAATATAAATTCATTAGGTCAACAGCTTTGTCGATTTCCTTTTTGGGTGTTTTCTGCGTCTTTTTGGCAAATCCGTTGAGCAGGATTACAAGTTTTCCTTGGTCGAAAAAGCAGAATACTCGCCAAATGTTCGAGCCCAATTTAATTCGGGCTTCGTACAGTCCTTTGGCTCCTGTTATTGATTTCAAATAAGTTGAGGGAACTCTTTCGTAAGTTTCGATTATTTCAATGACCTTAAATATCTTGTCCTGCACTTTGGTCGGTTGTGCGAGCAAGAATTCCTCGAAATAATGTTTGTACTGAATTACTTCCCTAACTTTTTCCATTCCAACAAAGGTAACTTAAAAGTTACTGTTTTCAAAATCCGAGATGATATTTAATCTGTTCGAGGGTTGCGTGGGTATGTGTTACAAAGTTTGGTATAAGAAAAGGAGGTTAGGTGGCAAGAGATGTCTTTCCATATAACCACAAGCCAAATCTTTTGCATTGTGTTTTTATCTTATTTTTCTTAAAGCCAAATCAAAAGATTTGGCGATCTGGCATTTATGACCAAAGCTCTCCGTTTAGCACTTACTCGCCCTTATTTTTTTATACGTTATTAGCCTTAGTGTTTTACGCAAGTGGCTCAATAATCTTGGATTAAAACCTCGGTTGGGATATTTAAATTGGCATTCAATTTTCTAATCATATCCAGGGTCAGTTTTCGTTTTTTATTCATTATTTCGCTAACTCTACTTTTAAAGCCAACCATTTCGACCAAATCCTTTTGTTTAAGTCCCATTTGTTCCATTCGAAATTTGATAGCTGAAATCGGGTCGGGCATTCCAATCGGGAATTTTTCATTTTCGTAGTTGTCAATCAAAATCGCGAGGATTTCCAGTTCATCGCCTTCATTCGTCCCACGCTTCGCATCAAAAATCACTTCAAGCCTTTTGAGTGCTTTTTGATAGTCTTTTTCGGTTCTAATTGGTGATATGTCCATTTTAAATTTCGTTTGCGTTAAACTTGTCATATTCTGCGTGTGTTCCGATAAAACGAATCCACTAAATCCACCGGATTCGTCAACACAATATTCAGCTCTTGCCTATCGGCGAGCCGAATACTTAGTTATTGTAGCTAGTATTTTTTAATCATTTAGTGACTTTCTTAAATTTTTCCAATCTATAAATGGCCAATTGTTTCAAATTTAGAAATATCAATATATCTCCTTTTAAGTTTAGAATTTTTTTCTAAAGACTTAATGTTTTTTAATATGTTTTCGTAAATGGTTTTGTTTGATTCATTTTCAGGTATTTTAAACTTAAATCCAGCATCAAAAAAGTCAATTTTGGCTTTGCTTTTTTTTGTTATTCGTTTCGAGTTTTTTAAGAAAATTTCACCAAAAATATAATTGTCGGAAAGATGTAAAGTTATCCATCCAATAATTTCATTAAATTTCCATTGATACCCTTTTTCAATTTCAATTTCTGACAATAACCCTTCATATCTAATTTTTCCTTTTCCAGGAAATAATTCTTCTAAACTTTCTACAGAATGATAATGAGCAGATTTTAACACTTCTGATTTCAGTTCTTTAATAAATTCGCTATTAGATAATCTGTAAATAGGGATTTCAAAAAAACTATTAAATTCAGTTAAATTATATGTTTCTTGAATGCTCATTTTTCATATTAGCTACAAAAAATGTTGTAGCCAGTACCTTAATTATTTGAATTTTAACAATCTATCATTCCATTTCTTCAATCTACTTGACTGTGGATTATAAAGCTCAAATGCTCCACCATAATAAAATATTTTTTTGTCTCCGTTTATATATTCTAGAGCTTTATCAGTCATTTTATATTTCTCAGCCAAGTTTAAAACATAATTTTTTTGTTTTTCTTTTAATTCGGTGAAAAATGTTATTGCTCTTTCGATTGCTTCTTTTTCTTTCTCTTTCATTTTTAACTTAGAGTAGATGATAATAAGTCTTTCGTAAGGTTCTGGTCCTTCATATTCCTCAATGATTAATTTTTCATATGCTTTAATTGCTTTAGTGTAGTCTCCTTCATTTTCAGCAATCTTCGCTAAACTTTTTATTGTGTCAAAAGCATCTCTTAACTCTCTTAATTTGCTGAAATATTCAAATGGAACATTATAATTATAAGTTATAGTGTCTTGTCCCGTAGGTAAATCAAAGTAAAAGTTAAACTCAGGCATACTTTTTTTGAATTCGTCAAGTCGTTTCCCTAAAGTCGTTTCTCCAATCTTTTTGGGCTTAATCTCAATTTGATTGTCTGGTTTAAATTTTATTGTATTATCACTATTTAGTTTTGATAATCTTACAGCCCACTTTTTGGTCTCTTGAAAGTCTGGATATAAATCAATATTGTTCTCAATAAATTTTTTTAAGATTTCTTGTTGTTTTGTTTTGGAGTACAAAATGATAACCCTATTGATGTCGTGCGCATAATTGTTAATATTTAAATTTGAGCTTGATTCACCATACTCAATTGATTGTAAATAAATTGAAATAGCTTCCTCAATTTTGTTGAGTTTTTCCATTTCTTTAGCTGTATTTCGGAATGAAATTATTTTATTAAAATCCTTTTGCCATGCATTGTTTTCTCTCTGAAGTTTTTCAGTCTCCTTTTTTAGCAATTCGTAATCATCAATGATGTCTTTGCATTCTGTTTCCGTTTTCTTTGGTGTCGTCTTTTTTGTAGACAAAAATTTGAATATTCTCATGGTTGTTGAAATTTAGTACGATGCTTTTTTTGTATTAGCTACCGGGTTTGTATTATGATTTGTGCGACCTAAGAACCTGAGGTTTCTCGTACGTAACAAATTTTTATTGATTGTTTGTGTTTTGTATTAGTTCAATGATTGTAAAATCTGGAATATTTGTCGGTTTGTTGAAATTTGTCTTTTTAGGTTTTCCGTTTCGTTGCTCAATTCCGAAATGATTGGAAAAATAAAATCGTTCACGGTTTGTTGAAATTTTTTTTTTAGGTTTTTCGTTTCGTTGCTTAATTCCGAAATGATTGAAAACTTTACAGAAATATAAAAAGAAATCGCAAAAATCAATAATTGAAAGTATTAATAAGTACTGCTGTTAATCAACACCTGTAAATACAACGCTCTTAATATGACTTATTTTAATTTTTAGTTTAATTGCAGTTTAAAGAATAAATACTATCAATGTCTTTTTGCCAAGTAGTTGGTATATTATTTAATTGACCTTGATTTACTTTTATGCAAGAAATTTGATTATCAAAACTCGAAAAATAAGTCAAATCTATGATATTACTTACATCAATGCTTGTGAGTTGATTATCGCTAGAAAATAAATTAGTTAAAGATGTGTTGTTACTAACATCCAAACTTGTTAATTGATTTGAAATACACATTAACCATGTTAAAGCTGTGTTTTTGCTTACATCCAAACTTGTTAGTTTATTAATAGAACATCTCAATAAAATTAAGGCTGTGTTGTTACTTACATTCAAACCTGTTAGTTGATTATTTTCACACATTAAAGATTCTAAAGATGTGTTGTTACTAACATCCAAACTTGTCAATTGATTTGAATCACATATTAACCATGTTAAAGCCTTGTTTTTACTTACATCCAAACTCATAAGTTCATTTTTACTTACTTCTAACCCAGTTAAATATTCGTTCCCACTTACATCTATACTTGTTAAATTATTATTATTACAGGTTAAAGAAGTTAAAAGTGTATTTTTACTAACATCTATATTTGTCAACTGATTATCATTACACCATAGTTGGTGCAAATTTTTAAAATCTTCAATACCAGTAAGATTTTTTATATTTAACCCATTAAGAACTAATCCAGTAATTGGAAGGATGTTATGTGTAATAACATAATCATCAAGAATATTGTCATAACCTAAATCAATTAGTCTTTGTTCAAAGTTATTGTCAGGAACATAGGTTTTCTGTGAATCTGAACAACCGTTAGTATCAACTGTTTGTCCACTTGGAGTATCTGGACAATTATCAACACTATCCAATACACCATCTCCATCAGTATCTTTTTGAGAATCTGAACAACCGTTAGTATCAACTGTTTGTCCACTTGGAGTATCTGAACAAGTATCATTGTTATCAGTTACTCCATCTCCATCTGTATCTTTTTGAGAATCTGAACAACCATTAGTATCAACTGTTTGTCCACTTGGAGTATCTGAACAAGTATCATTGTTATCAGTTACTCCATCTCCATCGCTATCCAATTCTTCAAAAATACATGTAATTGACTTATTCTTATTCATAGTAATCGTTATTGGATTGGTAGTCCCGGTAACATCTCCTTCCCAATTTTTAAAAACAAATCCTGCTAATGGAGTTGCTAACAATGAAACGGTCTCGTTTTCATTATAAGTATTTGAAGAAGGTGAAACATTCCCTGATTCTGATGGAGTTATTTGTATAAACAATGAATATTGTATTAAAGGCTCATCTTTGGAGCAACTAACAAATAACAAGGACAATACAGCCCCAATTAAAAATACTGATTTTTTCATATTTTTTTTAAATTGGTTTTTCGATATTAAATTTGAAGTGTAAGTAAGCTCGAGAATTACCTACAACGAATATGATTTGTGCGACCTAAAAATCGTTTGTTGAGTGTTTGTCGGTTTGTACCAGTTAAAAGTTAAGCATAAATTATATGCTTAGTTTTTGGTAACCGTTTTTATTGTCAAATTATTAACTTTTAAATCAAATTTAATGGTGTTATTAAATATTATTTTATTCAGTTCGGTTTTATTTTTAACTGGTTATATAATTATTCTATTGTATTTTTTTATAACTCAAAACCTTTGTCATATGCAAAGAATCAAGCTTTTTTTGGTCTGAAATGGAAGTTTGCAATTTTTCTAATTCCGCTTCCATTTCCGTCATTCTTTGTTTTTGTTGTGTTGCATTTTTTGAGTTGGATTGATTATTTATAAAATTATAAAAACCTAAAACAGAACTTATGAAAGCAAAAATAAAAACAGGCCAAAAAGTCCTTAACTTCCATTCTGAAAGTTTTAAATCAGACTTTTCTTTTTTATCTGTCTGTTTAGATTTATCCTCTAAATATTTTTGGTATTTAAAATGGCCACCAACCTCTTTAGCTTTAATTCCTTTGTCTGTAAATCTAAAATCAAAGGTGTCTACTTGTACAAAATATTTATAATGCGAATCAAGGGTTGGTTATCAACAAAAAATTGTTGATATATTTCTCTAAAAACCAGAGAGAAAAGGCTTAAAATATTAGATTAAAAGCCTGGAAATCAGTATCTTATATGATTATAATCACACAATCATAAGATATGATCTCCGAGGCTAAAAGTCTAAAACTAGTGAAAATTTACTTTTATATCTGTGAAAGGTACAATGAAGATTTGAAATACCATTGCCAAAGGTTCAGCA
>Ga0209414_1000185_pt1 | contig 28870 bp, 25 predicted proteins | sample LakVidmifraction_4_FD_181154 | JGI IMG/M metagenome (GOLD analysis project Ga0209414, IMG submission 181154) | Hypersaline microbial communities from Lake Vida, Antarctica - Brine Hole Two &gt;0.2 micron (SPAdes) (version 2) | ecosystem: Environmental > Aquatic > Non-marine Saline and Alkaline >...
TTACATTAAAAGGTGGATTTGCGATGATGAAGTCTGCTTTGAGGTCTTTGTGGGCATCATTTAAAAATGAACCTTCATTATTCCACTTAACTTGTGAACTGTCTATACCACGAATGGCAAGATTCATCTTTGCCAGTCGCCATGTAGTTTGGTTTGACTCTTGACCGTAGATAGATATATCATTTATCTTTCCTTGGTGTTCTGTTACAAACTTTTCAGACTGTACAAACATACCACCAGACCCACAACAAGGGTCAAATACTCTTCCTTTGTATGGTTCTAGCATTTTTACAAGAAGTTCAACTACACTTTTTGGAGTGTAGAACTGTCCACCTTGTTTACCCTCAGCAAGTGCAAACTCACCTAAAAAGTACTCAAACACATGACCTAGGACATCAGCACTTCTTGCTTTTGCGTCTCCAAAAGCGATATTTCCTATGAGGTCTATAAGTCCACCAAGAGATTTACCATCAAGATTATCTCTTGCAAAAACTTTTGGTAAAACACCCTTTAAAGAGCTGTTCTCTTTTTCAATGGCATCCATAGCCTCATCAACAATCTTTCCGATGTTTGGGAGTTTTGCATTTGAAAGGAGAAATGACCATCGAGCAGTAGGAGGAACAAAAAAGACATTCTCCGCTTTATACTCATCTCTATCTTCAGGGTCAGCACCTACATACTCACCTTCTCCTGCTTCTAGCTTGTTGTATAACTCTTCGAAACTGTCAGAGATATACTTTAAAAATACAAGTCCCATCACCACATGCTTATACTCTGCAGCATCAATATTTTTACGTAACTTATCTGCGGCTTTCCATAACTGTTTTTCTATAGACTCTTCTTGTTTCGATTTTGCCTTCGCCATTGTTACCCTTACCCACCTTCAATTTATAATTGATATATTTTATCGTAAATTACTAAAACACGCCAAAAAACAAAGTAATAGAGAAACCCTTAAAACGGCAGCAACCCAAACTTCCTAATAAACGCTTCATCTATATCTATCAAGCCCTTCTCCTGAAGCATATCCAGTACCTCTTTTGTGCAGAAAGTATCTCCCGGCCATTCTCTTTCATAGCCGTCAACTTCACTCTTATTGGTTGCATCTATCGCTATAAATGGTGTAAGTATGATATCCCTGCCCGCATCTATGTTATTTACTACACGCCAGATAAGCATATAGGCATCAGTCAAATCATTATTTACCTGATCTACAATGACAAGCATCTTGATATACTTTTTTAGGACTTTGAGCTTTTTTATAAGCTTAAGTTGGGACTTTCTCTTATCGACAGTAATGACACAAACAGGTGTTTTAGTCTCTGTCATATATTGTTTAAGTCCTACTACTCTAGAGCTTATCTCTTTCATTTTCTCAAGTAACTCATCATCTGAAAGTAACTCTTTCACGCCATTCTCTACCTCATCTCCTGTTGCATCCACGCCTAGTTTTCCACCGACAAACTGTTCTGATGAGGAGTGGTCAAGGTGATCCACTATACCTTGGGTGATGAGTATTTTACTTTTATCCAGTCTATTGAGTATATGTGCAGCTAACGCGTGACTCTCCTCAAGTTCAGGTGCATCTTCGCCTACAAAAAGTGCATGTTTCACAAAACTCATCTGACCTACACCCCAAAATGCATGCATAAACTGCTGCGCATGCCCTTTATAGAGTGTTTTCATCTTTGCAAGTATTAAGTTATGGAAAACCCCATTTTCAGGCATATTGTAATCTATGAGGTCTGGCGCCATCGGTTTAAGCATAGGTAAGAAAATACGTTCTGTTGCCCACCCCATGTACTTATCTTCAAGTGGTGGCTTTCCTACGACTGTAGCTTGAAATACCGGATTCTTTTTCATCGTAATCGTCTCTACATCCATCACAGGGAAAGGCTCTTTAAGCGTATAGTAACCCGTATGGTCACCAAAAGGTCCTTCTATCTCCATGAGTTCCGGATCTACAAAACCTTCTATGACCACATCCACATCACGGGGTATATAAATATCATTGGTGATGGATTTGACCAGCTGTGCATTTTTGTTACGCACAAAACCATAGAGTAACATTTCAAACATACCATAAGGCATCGGAGCTTGTCCACACCAGATGTAAAGAGGATCTCCACCTATAGCCACCGTTACAGGCATTTTCTTTCCTGCTCTTTGATACTGGTCAAAGAAGTGAGAAGCATCTTTGTGTATCTGCCAGTGCATCCCCAGTCTGTTTTTATCATACTGCTGAAGTCTGTACATCCCAAGATTTTGCATCTCTCCATCAAGACTCTGGGTATAGACCTGTCCCATCGTGATGAAAGCACCGCCGTCCTCTTCCCAGGTTTTGAGTATAGGCAGCTTATCCAAATCCACTTCCTCTTTAGGAATGATAACTTCTTGACACTCTCCTCGAAACTTCAAACGTTTGGGAAAAACATTTTTAAGTGAGAAAAGTTTAGGAAGCATCGCTAACTTGCCTTTGAGTCCTTTGGGCGGTTTGAGTTTAAGAAGTTCACCTATCCCCTGCGCTACATCATCAGGATGTTTCCCAAAGATTTTTTCAGTCAGTTCTTTGTTGGCAAAGATATTCATAAGTACGGGCATATCATACTCTATGCCTTTTGCTTTGTTAATAGGTTTTGTGAAAAGGATAGGACGAGAGTCATCTGTCTTAACTTCTACATACGCAACATGAGGTATCTCAAGCTCCACATCAAGTGGTTCATCTATGATCTTTAAATTACCGTTTTCTTTGAGCCAATCTACGACATCTTGCATTTAGTTTCCTCTTTTTTTCTAAAATATTATATCTATAAAATAATTTACACTAGATGATTAATATCAGATATAGTTTGCTTAAACAAAGCGATACATTTAATGATGTGAACATGGATAAACAGTTAGACGCAATGATAGGAAAAGGAAATAGAGAAATGATAGCAAGTATGCTTATGGGCGGTGCAGCAAAAGATGCTGCAGCAGTAGCCGTCGGATCTTTTATAGGAGTATTTTTTAACAGAACCAAAATAGGAAAAGCCTATCTTTACTACGCTATCGTTGTGATTTGCTCAGGGTAATGATTAAATGAACGGTCGTATTAATATAAACTATAACCTCTCTGCCCTTTCATCTTTAAATGCGTTCTCTTCAGCTTTTGCCAGTATATCTAAAGCACCATCCCCTATCATTGAATCAGCTAACTGTTGGCCCAATGTATCACACTCACTTACCTTTGATGTAAGTTCTTTATGCATGATGTTCGTACCATCTGGGTAACCAAGCATTGCTTTAACAGTGATCTCATCAGCAGAAATAATAGCATTGACAGCTACAGGAGCAGAACAACCAGCTCCTATCTTAGAGACAAAGTCACGTTCTAACTTTGTACAGATAAAAGAGTCTTCATCATTTAAGGTCATCGCTATTTCACGGACTCTATCGTTAGTACTCACAATTTCAATACCCAGTGCAGCCTGACCCATAGGTGGTATAAAAAAATCTAACTTTTCAACAAAAGGAATGTCTTTAAGTAAATCAAGTCTATGAAGTCCGATATATGCAAGTATAATCGCATCATACTGTCCTTCAGAGAGTTTTCTGAGCCTAGTGTTAACATTCCCCCTAAGTTCTTTTACTGTCAGGTCTGGGCGCTTTTCAAGAAGTTGCATACGTCTTCTAAGGCTTGTTGTTCCTACAAGTGCACCTAGAGGAAGGTCATCTAAACCTTTATAGGTATGCGAAAGCAATACATCACTCTGGTCTTGGCGTGTTGTAATAGCACAAAGTTCCAGTCCCTCAGGAATGTAAGTAGGTACATCTTTGAGTGAATGCACTGCAATATGTGCATTGCCTTCAAGCATCTCATCTTCAAGTTCTTTAGTAAAATGTCCTTTTCCACCTATAAGTGCAAGCGGCTTGTCCAGTATCTTGTCACCTTTAGAGGTAATCTCATTGAGTTCTACTATTATCTCTGGAAACGATGTCTCGATTCTTTCTTTAATATGATATGCCTGCCAGAGAGCAAGATTACTTGCTCTTGTTGCGATAATTAATTTTTCCATTGTACCCCTTGTATTCATATGCTTAAAGCAAAACCCTGTGCACTACGCTAACTATGTTATTTTATGAGCTTTTTATATCCGTTACGCATTTTATCCCACTTACCATCTATGTAAATAGTAGGCGTTCCGGAAACCATCATTTTACCCGCAGCTTTTTCATCTGCCTGCATTGCTTCTTTGACTTCTTTTGCATCTAACTGTGCTGCAGTAATACTATAACCTGTGTGCGATTTTACGGCAGAAAGTATCTTGGTCATATCAGTCTCATGTGGATCTATCTTAAGCGAATAGATCTTGTCAACCACATCTGTTTTACCTTCATTTTGGGCAACATGCATCACACGCGTCAATATATCTGAAACCGGATGAATACGAAGTAACGGTAAATGATAATAATAAACCGCTATTTTTGTAGGATTTTCTCTAGATGCTTTGAAGATTTCCGGTACTATCTCTTGACAAAATGGACATTGAGGATCAGAGAAGATCAGTATTTTATGTGCTGCATCTTTATTACCAAAAAGCAGATGAGCCTCATCATAATAACTCTGAGGCACACTGGGCTTGATGTTGTCACGATAGTCATTACCTGTTTTCAAGTCTACTAAATGTCCTGTAACAAGTCCATCTTTTACAAACATCATTTCTGGCGCATGTATGTCTTTTTTCTGATACTCTAGATCCATAGTCGTTAACAGGATCGTCCATCCTGGCAATTTTTCATCTGTTTTAGACTCAATAATTGTCACACCTTTTACTTTCACCTGTGGGTTTTTTACCACCGCTTTTTTAACATATTTAAGTAATTGTTTATTATCTGGTTGTGCATATGCACTAAGAGCTACTGTCGCTGCGACTGTGCTCATCAATAATTTCGACATCAATGACATTATCATCTCCTTGTTTTTTAAAATGTGTTGTTCCTTCAGGTGTTATTTTAGCAATAAATTGTAAATAAACCGTGTAAAAAAGTGCAATTAGCCCCAAGAAGTCACTCAATACTCCTGGGATAATGAGAAGTATCGCACCGACAAAATAAGACATGCTTGCATTTTTAAATCTTTTCAGATCAATTTTTCCCTGTCGCATTGACTGCATATTACTCATCATGGTCTGTGAAGACTTTTGCAAAAGCATCATACCTAAAACAAAACTAAGCACTATCCACACCACTGACCAAAAGAAACCTATGGTCTCTCCTGTCTTTAAAGAGAGAAAAAGTTCTAGGAGAAAGAAAGGTATAATTAAAAACATCATATTAAAATCTTTCAGAGAGGAGATCAGCTATAGCGTTAACAGACACTTCTTCTTTAACCATGCCATCTCTGCCAATAAACTCCACTACACCATCAGCCAATTTTTTACCTATAACCACTGCATGTGGGACACCTATAAGTTCATAATCTTTCATCTTAGCACCAAATCGGTCTTTTCTCTCATCAAGTAAGACATCTACACCTTTAGCTAACATCGTTTCATAGAGTTTTTCACCTAAAGCTACCTGCTCATCATCTTTAATATTTGAGATAATTATCTGCAGATCAAACGGTGCAGATTCTTTCGTCCAGATACAGCCTTTATCATCATGGTTTTGTTCAATGATGGCCGCGAGTAAACGACTTACACCTATACCATAGGTTCCCATCACCATAGGCTGAGCTTTTCCGTTTTCATCTAAAAAATTTGCACCCAATGGTTCAGAATATTGCGTACCCAGTTGGAAAATATGCCCTGCTTCTATACCCTTGGTATAACGTAATGCTCCACCACAAGTCATACAACAATCTCCTTCTTTAACCGCTGATATATCGGCATACGATTTATCTTCTGCACTAAGAGTGTCTACTCCTTTCAATGCACTGTCTACAACCATTGTTTCTATAGTGTCCGTATTTTCATGCTCCACAAGTTCATTGGCATTGACTGCATTACATGCTTTTACCTCTTGAAACTCAATAGATGCGGGTAAGACAAACCGTACTACTTTTGTTACGCCTTCATCATAAAGTGCTTTCATCGCAATGACTTTTATTTCTGTAGACGTATCATATGTTTTAGGTTTTGCTACAGCAGCTTCTATATTTGCACCATAGTCACAGTCATCACATACAACTATGGTATCTTCACCACTGTCAGCAAGGACCATAAACTCTTTACTACCACTTCCCCCAATGGCACCGGAGTCTGCATCTACTACTCTAAATTCAAGTCCAAGACGTGTGAAAATTTTCTTATAAGTCTCTTCCATCAATGCAAATTCTCTTTGCATATCTTCTGTAGAGACATGGAAACTATAGGCATCTTTCATCAGAAACTCTCGTCCGCGCATAAGTCCAAATCTTGGTCTTATCTCATCACGGAACTTGAGATTTATCTGATAGACATTCAAGGGAAGTTGTTTATAACTTTTGACTGTTTGTCTTACCAAATTTACCATCATCTCTTCATGGGTTGGGCCTAAAATAAAGTCATTATTTTTACGGTCTTTAAAACGTAATAACTCTTTACCATATTTCTCTAAACGACCACTCTCTTTCCAAAGTGCTGCTGGGGTAACAAAAGAAAGGCTAACCTCTTGACATCCAGTTTTGTCTAGCTCATCTTTAACCACGGCACGTACTTTATCAAGTATCTTTTTACCTAATGGTAAAAAGTTGTAGAGTCCACTTCCACCTACGGACTGTATAAATCCACCTCGTATAAGGTAGATATGACTTGCCAATGTTGCATCATTGGGTGTCTCTTTAGTTGTAGGAATTAATAATCTTGAAAATCTCACGCATTGTATCCTTTTGTATGATGGTCATTTTTGTACTGTTTAAAATCGATATTTTCTGTATTTATATTAAATATATTTTTTACTGTTTCCATACAGTTTCCATTTTTTTTCTCAGAAGAAGAGTGTCGCAACTTTTGCGTTGGTTCATGTAAAAAACGTTTAAACATTTGCTCTGCCATTTTGCGCATATTGGCTTCTGCATCTGCTGGTACAAAACCTTTTTTTATGGCTCTTTGTATTTCTGTATCGATGGCTTCAGAAACATGTTCTCTCATCTGTCTGATAACCGGTTCTATGGAAAGTGCTCTAAGCCATGTATAAAATTCCTCTTTATACTTCTCTACAATTTCAGCTGCTTTCACTGCTTGTTCTTCACGTAATGCATGGTTATTTTGGGAAATGGCACGAAGATCATCTATGCGGAAGAGTTGCAATTTATCTAAATTCATATCTTCAATATCTCTAGGAATGGCCATATCGAACCACAATCTTGGTAATGTTTCATTTTCTATAAGATCTTTTGTAATAATGGCTTCTCTAGCTGCTGTTGCTGAAAAAAGTAAACGATAACGGTTGACATACTTTGGAAGTTTATCCATCGTGGCTGATTTCACATTTTCACCTAAAGTATGGGCTACGAGTTCTACTTTCTCTTGGTCTCTTCCTAACATGACTACATCACACCCTGCTCTAAGCAAATGTTTTGCTGCCAGTACACCCATTTCACCGGCACCTACGACAACCGCTGTCATACCCGCCATGTTGTCACCCAAAAGATTATGTGCTTGTGCTACTGCCACCGAAGCAATGGAGATAGGATTTTGAGAAATATTCGTAGCATTACGGACTTCTGCTGCACACTTCACTGCATAAGAGATAATACGATTAAGTTTACGTCCGGCAGTTTTATTCCTATGTGAAAGCGCATATGCTTCTTTGACCTGACCAGTAATTTGAGACTCACCTATGACCAAAGAGTCCAAGGAAGAAACAACAGAAAAGATATGCTGAATGGCTTCTTCATCATCATAACGTTTCCCCATTTCTTTTATTTCATAAAAGTTCAGTGCACTCTTTTGACTCATAAGACCCAAAATCGTATGATAGCTTGAAAAATTATCACCTGTTGCCAATACTATTTCAACACGGTTACAAGTAGAAATAATAAATGCTTCATGAATAAACTCAAATTCAACAAGCTGATTAAGCATGACTATTTTTTCTTCTTCATTTGCAAATGCTAACTTCTCTCTCGCTGTTTGATCACAATTTTTATGAGAAAAACTCATCACTTGATAATACATTAAAACTCTCTCTCAATCATTTGCATAGCAATATCTGAAAGTGCTTTTTCTCCATGTTGATCCATCACTTCAATTGCTTCTTCTGCAAGTTCTCTTGCTTCAGAAAATGATTTTTCTATAATCTGATGTATTCTCATTTTTTCGAGTATCCAACTTTGTTCTTGTCCTGTCAATATCTTTGCATGCAAAGATTGTAGTTTGACCTTCTCTTCTGTGTCCAACGCTTCGTAAAGATAAATATACGGAAGTGTTGTTTTCCCTTCCACAAAATCATGGAGTGCAGGTTTGCCCAGGGTACTTGTATCTGTAGTAACATCCAAAATGTCATCTATCATTTGAAAGGCCAAGCCCAAGTTTCTACCGTATGTCATGTACGCTTCTTTAGGCTTACCCGCTAACAATGCCGCAGCACCTGCACTGGCCTCCATAAGGGAAGCTGTTTTTTTGTATATCATCTCAAGATATACGTCTTTATCTAAGTTAAACGTTTTTGAGAGTGAAACATCTTTCAGTTCTCCAAGACTGAGTTGTACAACAGCATTTGAGATAACTTTAGCCACATCTGGACTAATATTATTTAACTCTAAAAAACCTTTTGAGTAAAGGATATCGCCAAGCATAATGGATGTTTTATTGCCATAAAGTGCATTGAGAGAAGGTTTTGAACGTCTGGTATATGCATCATCTATCACATCATCATGCAAAAGGCTTGCAGCATGTATCATCTCGACAATAGCAGCTGTTTTCACCACAGAAAGACTACTCCCCGCTATTTTCAAAATGAGTTTTGCACGCAGTCTTTTACCATGAGGAAGCCTGGCATAAAGTCCACTTGCCTCTTTATCATTCAGATCAGCTATAAACTGTTCTATTTTTCTCTCTACTGCATTTAACACTATATTTCCGTCCTATTCACACTTAGTAACAATTTGACCAACAAGATCTATAAATACAGATGCTGTTCTGCCATCTATGTCTTCATCTATCACAGTTCTTGAAATTTCTTGCTTGATTGCATCTTCATTCATACCGAGCTCTTCTAGCATTCTTTCCGTCACTGCTAATCTTCTAAAAACTTTTTCAAGTTCATCTTCTACAATATTCTGATTGGCTGTTTTTGCTATTTCAAAATAACTTGATTGTGGAGTACGTCCCCAAAAGTCATCTTTGTAATCACCGTAATCATCATCTTCATCTTCATAGTTACTCATATATGTTTCCTGATTGTTTATTTTTATACAAAGTAAATAATTATATCCAAATAGTTTTAAGAGTGAAAGTGTTTAGTCTTTTTTACCTAAATACGCTTCTATAGGTCTAGGTTCGCCCAGATAATATCCTTGAACATATTGAATATTTAATTCTTTTAGTATCTCATAGATATCTTCATGTGAAACAAATTCTGCTATCACTTCATACTGAAAAACTTCAGCCAATTGCTGTATAGATTGAATAACTGCTTTAGCACGTTCAGGGGCACTCTGCAATTCCCTAACAATACTTCCATCAATTTTTAAAATATCTATATCTAACTTTATCAGATACTTATAACTTGCATACCCGCTTCCAAAATCATCTAGTGCTACTTTTGAGCCATAGGCCTTTAACTGTTGTACATAAAACATGACTTTATCATAATCTTGAATTTCATGCTCCTCAAGAAGTTCAAAAGTCACTCTATTTGCCATCTCCCTATGTTCATATAAATGCTGCGTGATAAGTTTCATCATATCATTATTATCCAGATCATCTAGATCCAAATTGATACTTATTTGTACATCTTTATATGTCCGTAGCGTTATAAATACCTCCCGTAAGACCAACTTACTCATTTTTATATATTGGCTTGTACCCTTTATCACCTTCATAAAATGAAAAGGTGAAATGAGTTTCTTCGGATCATCTTTATCAATAAGTCTGACCAAAGCTTCGTATTTGACAATTTGTTTTGTTTGTGTCTCACAAATAGGCTGATAAAGGCATATCAATCGTTCTTCTTCCAGTGCTTCTTTAATATAATCCATATTGCCATAAGGTACTTCACTAAGTTCTGTGGTTCCTAAAATACCTAAACCGTTTTTACCTTTACTTTTTATTTCTAAAAGCTTTTCATCCAACAGTCTTTCTATGTTTATCATGGATGTTGTTTCTTTTGGTACATTAATTGCAGACATCGAAATCGTAATATAGTCTACAATTTCATTCCCTATGAGATATTTTTTCTCGTGTAACTCTTTAAATACTTTGTGTGCCTGTTGTTCTATATTTCCTTCTTGTTTAGGGGTAATGACTAAAAACTCCATTAAATATACAAAATTAATGTCATAATTTTCTTTTAGCAACATATAATGAAAAAAAATCTATACTTTTCATGTTTTATATACAAGGGATTTTGATGCTTGATAAAGTTTTCCATCTACTAACTGTAGAATATTCTCTTATGCTCGCTACGACGCGAGAGCATTTTCAAGCGGTAAAAGATATAAGAAATGATGTTATTGTTAACCACTATCCAGATGTTGAAGAAACTAAAAAATATATTTTTAACCAAGATGATGAGCAGTCTTTTATCTATCTTTTGCAACATAACGCAACACAAAAGTATGTTGGATCTGTAAGGATCTTTTTTGCCAATAAGCGTACATCTTCGGACAAAATACCTATGGAAAAAGATTTACATATTAAAGATATTGAACCCTTGACACAAAACCTACCTATTTGTGAAGTATCGCGTTTTGCTTTAACGAATAATCAGATCAAGCATGATCACTTTTCCGAACTACAACTAAGGACCTATCTTTCGTTAACTCTCATGTGTGCAACAAGAATCAACTTTCTTCTTTATCATTATGCTAAAATGTTTGCCGTTATAGAACGTTCATTGCAGCATATTTTAAAAAGACAAAGTGTTGCCTTTACCTCAATAGGCGATGCCATAGATTTTCATGGCATGAGATTTCCATTTGTCATAAACAAAAAAGATTTATCAATTGCCATAGAGAAAACAGAAGGAAGCATGGGAAAACTCACAAAATACTACCTCAAAGAACTTTGTAAAAACCCAAAAACATTTTGGCAATTTATAGACAACAACCCTTACCTCGAACGTTCAGACATTCACCTTGATCGAATTTGTCAAATCTTTAAAGAGCATGGAGATGATGTCAGTATGAAATTTTTACTAGAAATGAATGATCTTAGTATAAAAGCTTAATTCTTTACTCTGTATATCACTGCATACATCAAGGGTACATAGTAGAGATTTAACACAGTTCCCCAAGCAATACCAAAACCCAGTGAGATAGCCATAGGTTGAAGTATCAGGGCCTGCCCGGAAGCAAAGAACATCAAAGATGATAATCCCAATACTGTTGTAACCGAGGTAAGTACGATGGGCCGTAGTCTCATACCTGCTTTTTCCTGCATTTCTTCATAACTCTGACTACCTTTGATAAAGTCAAGCATGATAAGTCCATCATTGACTACGACACCGGCGAGCCCTATGACGCCCATCATACCCGGCATCGTCAGATGAATACCCATGAGTTTGGTTCCAAGTAAAGCACCAAAAAGAGAAAGTGGTATGACTGTAAGTATGATAAGTGGCAACACTAAAGAATTAAACATCCAAACAAGTGTGATAAAGATGAGGAAAACCGCGATGAGCAACGCTTGTCCCATCTCTTTTTTAAGCTTTGTATTTTCTTTCTCTTCGCCTTTAATAATAATGTTGACCCCTTCATTTTTTATCTCATTTAAAAGTGGTTTCAATTGTTGCATCACCTCAACAGTAGTGATAATCTTCTTCTCTACTCTTGCAAAAAGTGAACGTACCTTTTCACCATCTTCTTTAAATATCTTGACAAAACTCTTTTGATAGTTAAAATCACATATATCTGAAAGTCGTACCACTTTCTGTCCATCCGGTGTTGTGAGTTTAAAGGCCCCTATCGCAGATGCATCTTCTTTATATACATCTTCAATCTTCACTCTCACTAAGCCTTTTTCATTGAACATTTTTGCATACTCTGCCTTAAGAAAAGCACCTTTCAATACAGAAGTGACATACCCTTCACTAAAGCCTAACTGTTGCCCATACTCGTTGACACGCAACTTAAGTTCCCGTTCTCCTTCATTGGCATTATCGGCTATATCTTCTACTCCTTTGATACCAGCAAGCTTCTCTTCCACTTTTTTCATGGCAGCTAACATTTTTTCTTTATTAGGATGTTCAAAACCTATCTCTACATCATTACCCACAATACCTGCTTGTTGTACATAGACATTAAATTCTTCATAGAGTTTTTTACCATGGACTTCTTGTTTTTTAAATTTTTCAACAATGCCTTCTTGTATCTCTTTAGCAATCTCTTGGGAAAGTCTGGTTCTGATCATGTCACTATCATCATACTCCAGTGAAAAGACCGGGTTGATATACTTGTCAAAGAAATTTTCCGGTGCTTTTTCATGGAGGTTAATAAAGATTTGGAACAGGTTTTCCCCCGTCTCAAAACTTTGATCTTTGTTAAATTTGAACCCAATCACTGAAGTCACAGAGTCCATCTCTTCTCTGTCCAGTATCTCCAGCAACGCTTCCTCTATTTGCGTCACATATGTTTCTGTATCACTCAAGTCATTGTTAATGTCTATCTTTCCATTCATATATACCTGTTGTGCATCAAACTCAGGGAAAAGCTGAAACTTCGTGATTTTTAGCATACCCATAGTAGCCAAAATGATCAGTGTCAAAATGATTGCAAGGGAACGTTTTTTATGGTATAAAAGTTTTCCAAGGAAACCTTTATACCATTTTATCCAGCCTTTCCAAAAGCTTTTATCATGTTTCTCTTTTTTAAAAGTACCCATAGAAAAAAACTCTTTTGCGTGCAGTGGTAAAAAATAAAATGCTTCAAACAAAGAAGAGAGAAGCAGGACCGATATCATCACAGGTAAAACCTGCATAAACATCCCCATTTTACCACTCATCATCAGTAGTGGTAAAAATGCAAATACCGTAGTCAATGTTGCAGTAAGTATCGCGGGGAACATCTCTATGGCACCCTCTATAGCAGCATCTCTTGGTGTCTTACCCATCTCCATATGTCTATAGATATTTTCTGCAACCACAATGGCTTCATCTACCAGCATACCTAGGGCGATGAGTGCTCCAAGTAAAGTCAGCATATTTAAACTGTACCCTATCATCTCCATGAACACGAGCGTAATAAAAAAACTGGCAGGTATCCCTATGCCAACCACCCCTGCAATCCGCATATTGACAGATAAGAAGAGTGCCAAAAAGACCAAAATAAGTCCAAATAAAATGTTAGAGGAGACAAGATTCAAACGGTTCTTGATCCATATCGACGTGTCTGTGTAGGCTTCAAATCTGACATTCTCATATTTCTCATTAAACTCTGCAAGTATTTTACGTACCTCTTTACTCAAAGCAATGGCATTACCCTCTTTACTTTTATTGATATTTAAAGAGATATTCTGTTTACCATTAAAGTGCGATATTTGCACCGGGTCGCCCAAACCATAATGAACCTCAGCCACATCTGCCAGACGAAAATATTTCCCACCCACACCGAGCAAGGTTTCCCCTAATGCTTTTGCATTCTTTTCCCCATTGATAGTAGAGATATAAAGGTGTTCACCTTGACCATCAAGTGTACCTGCAGGGAAAATACTTGAAATACTTGATATCGCTTTATAGACTAAAGATTTATCCAAATCATAAGCATCTAACTTTTTTTGGTCTAACGTAATGAGTACTTCTTCATCTGTATCTCCACGTATCTCTATACTGCTAAGGTCATTGATGAGTGCCAGTTTACTTTTAAGATCATCCGCTGCATCGATAAGTGATTTTTTATCTACATCTCCTGAGACTGCCACAAGCAAAAGCGGATATTCATGCACAACAATACGTGCAATAGGTTCATCCATATCGGAAGGAAGATCACGTCTTGTTTTTGAGATAATATCTTTCACATCAGAAAGTACCAACTGTGTATCACTACCAGGTTTGATATCTGCATTAATACTAAAACTTCCGTTTTGGATACTCGTATAAAGCATATCTATATCTGAGAGGCTTTTAAGTTCATCTTCTATGCTTGTAACAACCATCTTATCCAGTACATCTGCACTTGTACCCACATATCCGCCTTGCACAGATATCATATCGAGTGTAGAAGGAGGAAATATCTCTTTGGCAATGTTCTGATATGCAAAAACAGAGAGTGCCAACACAAAGATCATCAAAATATGGTTGATAATAGGTTTATCTACTGCAAAACGAATAAAACTACGTATCATTATTTTGTATTTTCATAGTTAGTTTTCCTGTATAGTAAAAATGGTATCTGTCACTCTATTTTTAAATCTTAATGCCTCTACACTTTGCACAAGCATTACTTTTTCTGCTTTCAGTGCCGAGACTTCTCGTTTAATTTTATTGACTACTTTACTCTCATAATAAATTTGACTACTTAAATATATTTTAATCGTTGCCAAAATCAATACAATAGATACAGACATCAATATAACCATTACCATACCAAAAGTGATGCCATTAGGATTAGATTTTTTCTTCTTACTTGCCATTATTATTGTCTTTTGTAAATCTGAAACTTCTAAGTTTTGCAGACCTGCTTCGAGGGTTGACTTTGAGTTCCTCTTTGGTTGCTGTCACAGGCTTAGATGAAAGTGCTTTACCTAAAGCATTGTTTTTACCGCAAGTACAACGCATTGCCTGAGGGTCACAGATACAAGACTTTGCCCATTTCCTGAAACGGTTCTTTACCAAACGGTCCTCCAAAGAGTGAAATGAGATAAGAGAAACGACTTCACCTTTCACATGCTTTTGTTCCAAAGCATCAAGTAATCCTTCTATTTCACCCAGTTCATTGTTTACTTCTATTCGGATGGCTTGAAACATTAAAGTAGCAGGGTGTATCTTGCCTCCTGAGGGAATAACTGTTTTAGCAATCTCACTTAACTCTTTGGCTGATTCGATGGGGGCATGTACTCTGGCTTCAACTACGGCAGATGCTAATTTCTTGAATAAACGTACTTCGCCATAGGTATCAAAAATATATTCCAGTTTTTCTTTAGGGTACTCATTCACCACTTCATAAGCAGAGAATTTCGATGATGCATCCATACGCATATCCAGTGTTTCAGAAGTAAAAGAAAAACCTCTGTCTTTTTTATCTAACTGCAGAGATGAAACACCAAAGTCTGCCAGCACTGCTACAATTGGACTTTCTTTTAAAGTAGGAAAGACTGTCGCAAAAGTACCTTTGTAAAGTGTACAGCGTCCTTCATACGGCTTTAAGCGTTCTTTGGAAAAGGTCAAAGCTTCATCGTCTCTGTCTATACCTATATGTTTCAGCCCTTCATATCTGGCTAACATTTCAAAACTATGCCCTGCATATCCAAGTGTACAGTCAACAAAGTAGCCTTCACCAACATCTTTAAAGCTTTCAAGTACTTCAGCTAAAAGTACAGATATATGAGGTGTTTTCACTTGTTTCCTTCATTGCATAATAGTTTGAATTATTTTAATGATATAATACCGAAATATTCCTAACTAAAGGTTACCCAAATGCTAGACAAACACCTCATCGAAGACATTAAACGTGTTTCACTCTCTTTGTTTAACAAAAACTTCTTTGGTGTGTATCATGGGTCCATTTCAGCAAGAATAAGCAGCAGCGTATTTATCATCAATTCTAAAGATACGATCTTGAATGAAGTCACAGAAGAATCACTCGTAAGACTTGATTGTCATAAAAGAGACTATCGCTGGAGTATGGCAAACTCAGATGTACATATACATGAACATATCTACGAAACCATCCCTAATGCAAAATATGTCTGCTATACCATGCCTCCCTATGCAACGGCATACTCACTCAAACATGGTAAAGTCGCTCCACAAGACTACTTTGGGAAAAAAATCCTAGGGGAAATTATCGTGTACGATCCCAAAAATATAGATGACTGGCTGGAACGTGCACCTTACGAGATACCACAGTTTTTTCAAAAACATGACACGCACCTGCTCCTTATCAAAGGTTTTGGTCTCATTTCTTATGACAGAGACATTACAGAAATGGCAAAAAAGATCTCTATTTTAGAGAATTCATGTAGATTATTGGCTTTATCTGCGAATCTTTAGCATACGAATCTGATCATAGTGGTTATCCTGTGTCAACACTTCTGTAAAGCATACTTTTGTTATACTCTTCCAAATATAACCTAACACAGGATAACTGATATGAATCAGACGCAGAAAAGATTAAGTATCATTAACTATGCCATTTCCATCACTGATGTTGAGACCATACAACTTCAGGTTTTAAAGCTATCCCTACTTAGAACAGATATAAAAATACAAGAAATAATTACTGCAATTGAGTCAGAGAACTATGCCCAGGCACAAGGTCTTATCACACAATATATAGAAACACCAACAGACAACATCATCCAAAGAACTTCTCAAAAAGAAAAACCTATGATCAACGAAGCAGAGCAGGCGATCATAGACGAGTTCGATCTTTTTATCACGTCAAGTTCACAAGAGAAACTGCAAGAGATCGATATAAATGATTTTCTTTTTGATGAACTTCCTGTAAATACAAAAGAAGAAACAAAAAAAGCAGACCCTAGTGATTTTGAAGCCCTGTTAAATATTGACATAGATGAAGTACTTCCTGACAACATTGCATTAGATGTTGCAGATACTTCAAAAGATACATTCTTTGAGTCTTCAGAAGGGAATCAGACCATTGACACCAGCAACATACCAAAAGATACTTTTTTTGATACCGAAGAAACGATAAAAGAAGAACCTATAAAAGAAGAACCTATTGCAGAAGAGATACCAAAAGAAAAAAAGCTTACAGAAGAAACTGAAATAATCATAAAAAAAGACAAGATTCACAAAGACACTCTTTTAAAAGAACTGAAACCTGCTACAAAAGTTCAAGAAGAAACGCATCTATTACAGTATAAATCCATCCCTTACATCGCACAAAAACTTATCAGTATGAAAAAGCAATATCCGCTTTTAGAACAAACATATGAGAAGTTTGATTCAGTTGAAACCCTGTTAAGCAAGATAAGTCAGGAAGGGTATACTGAAGAAGAGTTAGAGGAGACAATCACCTATATCAAAAAACTTACAGAGGAAGCCAAAGAGACTGAAGCATCACAATTATTACTTGTCTGTGCTGCTACAGAGTCAAAATTTGCACAATTTATGTTAGCTAGAGAACTTTATAAAGGCGTTTTATTAACAAAAAATATACCTGAAGCATTTACGCATATGTACAGTTTGGCTATGGAAGACTATCCGGAAGCACTCTGTGATTTAGCTCAATTTTATGAGCATGGCATTGGTAGCAGCAAAAACAAAAAGAAGGCAAAACAATTTTATAAAGAAGCCATGGAATTCGGCATCAAAAGAGCAGAAAAACATTATGCTCGCTTAAAAAAATAAAATTCTGAATTCTTTAAAAAGTAAATTTATTTCAATAACCGTTTTATACCTTCATACGCAACCTCTATCATCTTATCTATTTCATCATAAGTGATAATATACGGAGGCATAAAATAGATCACATGGCCCAGTGGTCTAAGTAACACACCCTGTGTTAAAGCATACTCATAAATCTTTAGTCCTATACGTTCACTAGCCGGATACCCCTCGAGTTCTATCGCGGTGACCATACCCTGCTGTCTTATCTCTTTGACATTAGCTAAAACAGAAAACTTTTCCAGCCTCTCTTTTATGTAACTACTCTTCTTTTCATTCTCACCAATAATATCATTTTGTTCAAATATCTCCAACGTTGCCAATGCCGCAGCACATGCCAAAGGATTTCCTGTATAACTATGAGAATGCAAGAAAGCTTTATATTCATTATAGTCACAATAAAAAGCGTTATAAACATCATTGCTTGTCATAACGACAGAAAGTGCTAAATACCCACCCGTTAAGCCTTTGGAAAGTGTCATAAAATCAGGAGATATATCTGCATACTCACAAGCAAACATTTTCCCTGTACGACCAAATCCTGTCATGATTTCATCTGCGATGAGATGCACATCATATTTTTTAGTCAAGACTCTAGCACCCGAAAGATAAGTCGGATGATACATATGCATTCCTCCTGCTCCCTGAATAAGAGGTTCAATGATAAAGGCTGCTATCACATCTGCTTTGTCTTTCAAAATTTCTTCTAAAGAAGCCAATGCTTCATTTGCAGCAGTAATGCTTTGATCCTTCGGTACCGGTGCTTGCATGTTGGCTATGAGGAGCGGTTCATATGTTTCTTTATAAAGCCCGACATCCCCTACACTCAATGCTCCTATCGTCTCCCCATGGTAAGAATTTGACAATGAGAGGAAAAGAGGTTTACGCTTTCCGCAATTGAGATGATAATGATAACTCATTTTCAGTGCTGCTTCCACAGCAGAAGAACCGTTGTCAACATAAAAAACTTTTGCCAAATCTTTAGGCGTAATGTTTACAAGTTTATGTGCAAGTTCTATGGCAGGCTCATGAGTAAATCCTGCCAAAAGTACATGTTCAAGTGTATCAAGCTGTGCTTTAATTTTGTTGTTGATACTTTCATTGGCATGGCCAAAAATATTTACCCACCAAGAGCTGACTGCATCGATATACGCATTGCCTTCAAAATCATAAAGATACATACCTTTGCCTGACTTAATCGGGACAAGCGGTAATGTTTCATGATCTTTCATTTGTGTACATGGATGCCATATCACTTCCAAGTCTCGCTGCATCATTTTCGTATTTTTATTAGACATACTATTTTCAAACTCCAATTCATTTGCGATAAGCTTATTTTAGGTAGAATTGTACAAATTTTTATATTGAAGGTAGATGAAATATGATTAGTTGGATGCAAAAACACAATAAATATCTGGTATGGACAATCTGGATAGCAACCGTCGCATTTATTGGTGCCGGTTTTGTAGGTTGGGGAAGTTATAGTTTTGGTTCAAAAGCAGGAAATGTCGCTAAAATAGGTGATATTGAGATAAAACAAACAAAACTCAACATGGTTTACAGCAGTATATATAACCAATACAATGAAGCTATGCAAGGTAAACTTGATGATAAAAAAGCAAAAGAGATGGGACTTATAAAACAGGCATTCGCACGATTGGCAACACAGGCCAAAATTCTAAATTTCGCAAAAGAACTGGGTATCGTTGTTTCAGATACTGAAGTAGCACAAAAGTTACAAGAGATTCGATCATTCCAAAAAGATGGTATTTTCAATAAAGAAATTTATGACGCTTACCTTAACAGTCAAAGACTTAGAGCAAATGTATTTGAGGAGACACTAAGAGAAGAGATTACCATTCAAAAGACATTGTCCCTACTTACTGTTGACCCTTTGCCACTTGAAGAAGAAGCCATTGCGGCAGCCATGAATGTCAGTGACAAATTGGCTTATAAAGTATTGACCAACAATGATTTGAATTTCGTCATAGATGAAGCAAAAGTAAAAGCCTACTGGGAGATGCAAAAAGAGAACTTTTTAACACCTCAAATGTATGAACTTTCTATCGTTTGGACAGAAAGTAAAGAGACGGCTGTGACTGAAGATGAAGTCAAAGCGTATTATGAAACAAATAGTTTCAACTATACAGATGGAACAGGGAAACAACTACCTTTTGAAGAAGCTAAAGTATTGGCAACAAAAGATTTAAAACTTAAGAAAACAAAAAAACCAGCACAAAAAGCGTATATTGCATTTAAAAAAGGTAATACTGGGAACAGTGAAAAGCTTACACTCCCCGTAGGTGATCTTAAACTTACAGATGAAGTTTGGAATGAGCTTAAAGAAAAATCTGTAGGAGATATACTCAAACCTAAAGTAGTTTCAGATACCTATGCAACAGTAAAAATAGAAAATATTGTGTTGCCAAAGGTAAAAACATACGAAGCAGCAAAAGAACAAGTGACTGCGCTTTATGCCAACCAAGCTAAAAAACAAGCACTTTTGACATTGGCAGAGTCAACACTTAAGAACTTTGATCAAAGCGATGCAATCGTCTCAGATTTTGTAAGAATAGAAGAAAATGTCAACCTGAAACTGTTAAATAATCAAGAAAGTTTACAATTTTTACAAAAACTCTTTACATCATCAAAAGAAAAAGGTATCATAGGTGTATTCGATAAAGTTATAGTTTATAATATCTTGGAACAAAAACTTTTACCGATGGATGCAAATCAGACAGATTTTGTAAAACAAACTGTCAATCAACTAAAGCAAAGTACATTTGAGTCAAACTTGATTAAAATGTTAGATAAAAAATATCCAACAGAAGTTTATATGGGAGGACTGACAAATTGAGTGACACAATTTTAGCTATTGATATCGGTTCCACTAAAATATGCGCTATCATCGCTGAAATAAATGATTCTCAAGTCACCATACAAGGGCATGGCATCTCTAAATCCCAAGGGGTTAAGAAAGGTGCTATAACCAACATAGAACTTGCTACAAAATCTATCAAAAAAGCTATCAATGATGCTAAACGTATCGCAGGAAGTAACATTACTACTGCAACTGTTTCTATCTCTAATGCATATGCAAAAAGTCTCAACTCAACTGGTATTGTCAACATACCACATAAAGATATTTCAATTAAAGAAATCAATCGTGTGATGCAAACTGCACTTTACAATGCAAACGTACCTAATGAATATGATGTAATCCATGTATTGCCATACAACTTTAGAGTAGACGATCAAGACTTTATAGAAGATCCGTTTGGTATGAATGCAAGTCGTATGGAAGTAGATGTCAACATCATCATGACACAAAAATCAAATCTTGCAAATCTTAAAAAAGCTGTTCGTTCTGCAGGCGTAGAGATAGATGGTATTGTACTAAGCGGCTATGCTTCAGCTATAGCTACTATGGATGAAGATGAAAAAGAACTTGGAGTTGCTGTCATTGACTTGGGTGGTCAAACAAGTAACCTTGTCATCCATACCGGTAATTCCATCAGATATAATGACTTCTTAGGTGTAGGTTCAAACCACATCACGAATGACCTTTCAATGGCATTGCATACTCCGCTACAAATAGCAGAAAATGTTAAAGTGCGTCACGGAAATCTTATCGAGAGTTCAAATGAAATCATAGAACTCCCGATCATAGGAGATGAAGAGAGTCGTAATGGTGTCTCTTTGGAAGTCGTTCACTCTGTCATTTTTTCACGTGTAGAAGAGGCACTTATGATTTTAGCTAAGTCACTGGAAAAATCTGCATTAAAAGAACAGATAGGTGCAGGTCTTATCCTTACTGGAGGAATGACAAAACTTAAAGGTATCAGAGAATTAGCACAAGCTATCTTCTCTGGTATGCCTGTAAGAGTAGGTTACCCAGATAAGGTCAATGGTCTTTTTGAGGAACTAAGGGATCCCGCATTCTCAACGGTAGTGGGGTTACTACTTTATAAGGCCGGTGGTCATACCCAATATGAGATAGATTTCCAACAAGAGTTATTACACTCAAAAGCAGACTTTGAAGATAACTTACGTGATATCAAAATAGGTCATACGGCCAATCATGATGAAGATTCGCAGTCGCATAAAAGCCGTAAAGATGAAAAAGAAAATCAGGAAGAAAATCAGGAAGAGTCAAGCATAACATTTGACAATTTACCGGATTTAGGTCATGAAAATAAAAATCCATTTAAAAAACTAGCCAATTGGGCAAGGCAGCTTTTTTAATAGAATTTTTAAACACATCAAATAAAGGGGAAAGTATGGAAGAGTTTGAAATAGACATCATCGAGACAAAATGTCATGCAAGTGGAGCGAAAATCAAAGCTATCGGTGTCGGTGGCGGTGGTGGAAACATGATCAATCACATGATAAATGAGGGGATCAACAGTATTGATCTTATCGTCGCAAATACGGATGCGCAAGCACTTGCCAGTTCTTTAGCACCATTTAAAATGCAACTGGGATTAAATGCAACAAGAGGTTTGGGTGCAGGTATGGTTCCAGATAAAGGAAGAGAAGCTGCTCTAGAAAGTTTTGAAGACATCAAAAAGATTCTGGAAGGTGCGGACATTGTCTTTATCTCTGCAGGTCTTGGTGGAGGTACGGGTACGGGTGCTGCACCTATTATCGCACAAGCAGCAAAAGAAGTAGGTGCCTTGACTGTTTCTATCGTAACAAGCCCTTTTAAATTTGAGGGAAGAAAAAGAACAAAACTTGCAAAAGAGGGATTAGAAGAACTTAAAAGAGAGAGTGATTCTATCATCGTTGTACCTAATGAGAAACTTCTTTCAATCGTTGAGAAAAACCTTGGCATCAAAGAGAGCTTTAGAATGGTAGATGATATTCTTGCTCAAGCCGTTGGTGGGATTTCAAAAGTCATTCTTTCACATGGAGAAAATGACATTAACCTTGACTTTGCCGATGTTAAAACCGTTATGAGTCATAGGGGACTTGCGCTTATGGGTGCTGGTTATAGTACAGGTAAGAATGCCGCATATGATGCAGCAAAAGCCGCTATAGAGTCACCATTACTTGACAATATCTCTATCGATGGTGCGATGGGTGTGCTTGTACACTTTGACATCCATCCTGATTATCCTATTATGGAAATCGGTGAAGCGATGAATATCGTTGAAGAGAGTGCAGATGAAGATGCAGCTGTTATCTTTGGAACAACTACAAATCCGAATATGGCTATTGATGAAGTGAGAATTACTATTGTTGCCACTGGGTTTGAAGACAAAAATACTGTTGATGAACCAGCAGCAAAGAAACAAGAGACACTTTTAAGTGCAAATGCTTGTAATATCAATACCCTTCGATCTGCAAATAGAATGGTTGTAGGTGGTTACAATGGTGAAAATGAAGATATTTTGGATGTACCAACTTTTTTAAGAAAGCAAATGGATTAAAAAGTAGATAGACCAAACAACCTCTTTTTGTGATTTTAAAACAGAGAACCTCTTCCTTCTCTGTTTCCTCCTCCCTACACCTTTTTTCTTTACTATTAATCATAGTTTGCTATGATTACCCAAATAATTATTATGGATACTACATGAAACATTTAAAAAAACTTTCAACGATTGCAACTGCTACTGGTCTTGGTGCTCTTTTGGCTACCGGTGTTACAGGTTGCATAAGTGATAACCAACAACAGCAAGAAAAGACTAAAGCACAAAATGCATTTGTCATTATAGAAGAGACTGCCCCAGGCAAATACCAGATAAAAGATGAGTTTCCTGCAGATGAAACGCGCATTGTACTTAAGCGGCTTGATGGTACAGAGAGAATATTGACAAAGCCTGAAATGGATGCTCTTGTCGCAGAAGAAGCAGCTAAAATTGACAATGGTACATCTAATCTTACCAAAGAACAAAACCCTCAAATGTCACAACATGGCGGCATGGGTTTAGGTGAAGTTCTACTATCGAGTATCGCAGGAGCGATGATCGGGTCTTGGATAGGATCTAAACTTTTTGCTAACCAAAACTTTCAAAATAACAGAAAAGCAGGTTATAAATCTCCTTCTACCTACTCAAAAAGTCAAAAAAGTTTTAACAGCCCTAAAAAAAGTAGCAGTAGGAAAAGAAGTGGATTTTTTGGAAATAGATTATCTTCAAGCCGTTCTGGTGGCTTCTTTGGTGGCTAAGTGATGTTAAACCTACAAAAAACCACGCCATTAGATACAGAGTATCTAGAATCACTTGGCTTTGTTTGGCACACAGACAGAGATGATACAAGTTATATCTCCGATGAGCTGGTTGTCATCTCGAAACATGAGGCTGAAGCATATTATAAAGCGACTAATGAACTTTACGACATGGTTGTAGAAGCGGCTGAACATGTCGTAGAGAACAACCTCTTCCATGAGATAGGCATACCATTCAACCTTATAGAAATCATCAAAGAGTCATGGGAAAATGATATACACTGGCATCTTTATGGACGTTTTGATCTAGCCGGTGGAGTGGATGGAAAACCCATCAAACTTTTAGAATTTAATGCAGATACCCCCACCGCCCTATTTGAAACTGCCATTATACAATGGGCTATGCTCAAGAAAAATGGTCTTGAAGAAGAGAGTCAATTTAATACTCTTTATGAATCACTGGTCAATAACTTTAAACGTTTGGTGACATTGGAAGAAGATGTTTCTGATTTTGAAGAACGTTATGATGGATGGAGTTTTCTATTTAGCTCTGTCAAAGGGAACTCTGAAGAAGAAAATACGGTGAGACTACTTCAACACATTGCTACAGAAGCAGGATATAAAACTGAGTTTGCCTACATAGATGACATAGAGTTTTCACAAGAAGATGGCATCCTTTATGACAATAAGCATTATGAACTTTGGTTTAAACTCATCCCTTGGGAAGACATCGCTCTGGAAGAATCCGACTTGACTATGCTTCTTACAAATATCATCAAAAACCAAAAGGCCCTCATCTTTAACCCGGCCTATACTCTTCTTTTTCAGAGTAAAGGTTTACTTAAAATCCTGTGGGATCTATATCCGAATCACCCTCTTCTCCTTGAAAGCTCTTTTGAACCATTGAAAAGGGAAAAACAGGTAAAAAAACCTGTCTTTGGCAGAGAAGGCGGGAGTGTAAGTATCTTGGATGAAGAAGCAAATACTGTAGAGTGCGTAGAAGGTGATTATGACAATCACAAGATGGTCTACCAAGCCTATACAGAACTACCAACAGATACACAAGATCAATGCTACCAAGCCGGTGTATTCTATGTCTATGAAGCTTGTGGACTTGGTTTTAGAAAAGGTGGAAAAATACTGGACAATGGCTCTAAATTCGTTGGCCATATTGTTAAGGGATAAGTAATTATACATCTCATCCCTATTCAACCCGGTTGGATATACTTATAAAACAACCTTCCTAAAATCCCTCTGGAAAACCTTATAAATTATATATTTTATAAGGTTTTCCAAACTAAACATTTTATCTGTTATTGCCAGAAATTAACAAATAACAGAATACTTTGTCCATATAATGGTTATTTTCAGGCTGAAAGGACATGGGAAACTATTGTAATAGCAACATAAAACACTGTAAAAATATACAAATTTAATCTCTTTCATGAATAACAAGATATTTTTGATATACTTTTAATACTAACATATCGTAATAAAAGGACATTATGTTCTTTTATTAAATAGTTAGTGGGATATAAAAAAATTAAATGCAAGATAATAAAAACAATTTAGCCTCAACCTTGAAGGACATTTTATCTTCTATATCGGATGACTACTATATTGATTTATATTTGCTAAACTACAAACACCCATCAGGAGTGAACCTTTCGAATATAAGAAAAAAGGGTCAGGTGAGCACTATAGCTTACCCTTTGTTTTTTAATTACTCTATTGAGCTAAGGGGGTCAAACGACAAGTATAAGTAATTTCCAAGTACACTCAAGGATGAAACTGTTAAACAAGAAAGAAAGCTCGCTTTCAAAGCAATTTTTACTTTAATCAAGGCAGAGGTAAATGTAAATGACTATTATTTCGTCGAAGTTGAGTTATGCGGTTCGAATGCCCGTATTAGCAAAATACCTGGGGTTACTTGCTTTTATGCTGGTTTTACTGACGCTTGTGCCTCTGGGCGCCGCAGTGATTTTTCAGGATTACCATACTGCTTTACGCTACCTCGGTGTTATTGCCGTACTATTGATTTTCTGGGGTGTGTCACGATCCATTGCAGAGCCTAGGCAAATACAGACGAATGAGGCACTGACCATCGTTGCTCTGGCCTTTGTGTTTTCCCCGTTACTGATGACTTTTCCGTTTATGGGGAGTGGTTTAACTTTTTACAATGCATTATTTGAGGCGATCTCTGCTATCACCACGACAGGCCTGTCAGTGACCACAGATCTCGCAGACAAGCCACAGATATTTTTATTTTCCCGTTCATGGATGCAGTGGTACGGCGGTCTGGGGATCGTGGTGCTTTCTGTTGCAATATTGATGGGGAATCAGATTAGCAGTCGCAGCCTGAGTGCGCCTTTGGGAGGTGAAACGCTGATAACAACGACACGCACCCATGCGCGCCAGACGCTGATTATTTACGGTTCGCTGACCGTAACAGGCATTGTTGTGGTCTGGTTGATATCCGGTAATGGCATGATGGCCATAAACCATGTATTGGCCGCGGTATCAACAGGTGGATTTTCTTCATTTGATAATAGTCTTGCCGATATCGATAGCTGGTATAGCCGATTTGCTATTATTGGTATAAGTCTGTGCGGCGCATTACCGTTGACGCTTTATGCGGTTATCTTTTCAAAAAACTGGCGTACAGGAATTCATGACACGGAATTACTTGCGCTTGTGCTGGCGGTTGTTCTAGTGGCCCTTCTGTTGTTTCTTTCTTTGCATTTTCATTCAGGAATGAAGCTACAGGATGCAATTGGTCATGCATTTTTTCTTGCCATGTCTGCACAATCTACGACGGGTTTTGCGACGTTAGACCTAAACCAGATAGATGATAGCGCCAAACTGAGTATGATTATATCGATGCTAATCGGTGGTGGTGTAGGTTCGACAGCGGGTGGCATAAAATTATTACGTTTGCTGATTTTACTACGTTTGATCCAGGTTGTACTACAACGTACGACAATGCCATCACAGGCGGTGCACTATCCCAAACTGGGTGGCAAAGTACTGGAAGATACAGAAATACAGCGGGTCTTTATCCTTATCATATTATTTATTTGTGTTATCATTATATCCTGGTTTGTTTTTTTGATGTATGGTTATGCGCCAATGAATGCATTGTTTGAAGTTGTTTCTGCAAGCGCTACGGTGGGTTTAAGTACCGGTATAACCGCAGCCGACATGCCGTTGTTACTAAAATTTGTTTTATGTCTGGACATGTTGCTTGGACGACTGGAAATTATTGCACTGCTCGTCGTATTGTATCTTCCAAACTGGATAGGTAAACGTAAGGAATTATCATGAAAGCTATACTTATTGGTGCAAGTCCCATCGCAATAAAGACTGCGAAATTTCTGTTAAGGCGTAATCATGAAGTGATTATCATTGAGAGCGATAAAGAAAAAATCGATAAGCTCAGTAATGAATTAGACTGTGGTTTTCTGCATGGTGATGGCAGTAAACCTTCTTTGCTGCGTGAAACTAATCCGGAAGAAGAGGATGTGCTCTACTGTCTTACCAGCTATGACCAGACAAACATCATTGCCAGCCTGATTGGGCGTTCGCTAGGATTTGCCAAAATTGTTACCAAGATTGAAGACCCGAGTTATGAACATATCTGCATCGAACTCGGGCTTGATGCGACTATTGTTCCGTCACGAACCATAGGTCGGCAGCTGGCCGATATGTTCGAAGGCCGTGATCCTTTTGAACTCTCTTCCGTGTTTCGTTACGATGCATCCACCTTTTCGTTTGTTGCACAGGAAAAACATGTCGGCGCAATAAGTGATTTTGGCTTACCCAAAGCCAGCCGCATAATGTGTATCTATCGAAATGAACAACTGATGATCCCTGAAGAGAACGAACAGATTGAGCTGGATGATGAAGTGATTATTATAACTCATCGGAAAAATCTTGAAGCATTGCATGAGAAACTGGATTTAGTCGTCAACGATAAACCAAATGATTCTGACGAATAACGGTACTTCGAAAGCTAAACGTTGTTAGATAGCAATATCTGCTAGTATTAAAAACAATTGTTCTCTGGCTCCTATTTTTGGAATCAATGAAAATAATAGCTCTAACAAGTACATACAGTCGGACTTCGTCGAGCTAGGACTCGCCTTAACCGCTGATGTGGAACGTTACGAACTTTTATTCCCTAAAAACCAAAACCTTATAAAATTACATATTTTATAAAGTTTTGAAAAGAAGCTATTTGGTTCTTAATTAAATTCCACAAAGAATAAGCACTATTACTTTTTACTTAAAAGTGTATCAAGCGTGCAAGTGTCAATACACTTTTTAACTGCATCCATGTTGCTATCATGTATTTTAACAGCTTCCTTAAAAGAGCAAAAGTCAGGAAGAAAAGAAACATCTATTATTCCTATGGAATAAAGAAACAAACATATACTGATAGAAATATAAAAAAGACTAAGAAGTGTTCCTGTGTATTTCATCATGAATTTTTCTGTCGCGCTAACATATAGTCTGCATTCATTAAGCTCATCACTAAACACATGTCGATAGACCTTCTGATGAATTAGTGCCCATGCACCCAAAGCCCCTATATAAGCAAATATTAAATACACCAAAAAATAACACACTTTCTCATTCAAAAGATAGGCAGTGGCGATATATACTACAAAGAATATGGAAGCGAATATAGATATTCATTTTTTAGCAGAAAATAAGTTTTTGGATTATCTAATTTTTTTCTCTGCTATGGAATATTTCTCTAAAAGTTCATTTATCAACTATTCACCCTTAATATTTTGTCTGTTAAATATTTATTTAAAGAACACTGCACACCTTTTCGCATTAAATTTTAAGCAAATAAACATAAATAAATTTCGAGATGTTTCAAAACCTTTGACCTCTATACACCTTATTGATAATACTGTTTAATTATTGTTAATCTATTATTGATACTATCCATCTATGATGAAATATGTTATGATAATAATACTTACAATTGTCCTAGGATAT
>Ga0209414_1000187_pt1 | contig 28441 bp, 26 predicted proteins | sample LakVidmifraction_4_FD_181154 | JGI IMG/M metagenome (GOLD analysis project Ga0209414, IMG submission 181154) | Hypersaline microbial communities from Lake Vida, Antarctica - Brine Hole Two &gt;0.2 micron (SPAdes) (version 2) | ecosystem: Environmental > Aquatic > Non-marine Saline and Alkaline >...
AAAAACCGAGTTAAAACTCGGTTTTTTTTAATTATTTATCGCAATGTTGCTTTTTGTTGACTTCAATAATGTATTTTTCCAAAGCCATTGTCATTGAAGGTGATTCAGGACTTGGTGCCAAAATATTGCATTTTAAGCCAGCATTAGTTGCCGCTTTTATAGTTGAATTGCCAAATACGGCAATACGTGTTTCGTTTTGTTTGAAATCAGGGAAATTTTGAAATAAAGAATCAATTCCTGATGGACTAAAAAAGACCAAAATATCATAAAACACGCTCTCTAAATCAGATAAGTCACTTATCACTGTTCTGTAAAAAATACCACGCTCCCAATTTACACCCATTTCATTCAAAGTTTGAGGCACAATATCTTTTAGTTTATCGGAACTTGGTAATAAAAACTTTTCGTCCTTATATTTTTTTATAATTTTCGCCAAATCCGTAAAAGTACGTTCACCAACATAAATTTTTCGTTTGCGATATACCACATACTTTTGTAAATAATAGGCAACTGCTTCAGATTCACAAAAATATTTCATATCATCAGGCACCGTAAAACGCATTTCTTCAGCAATTCTAAAAAAGTGATCAACCGCATTTCTGCTGGTCAAAATAATTGCAGTATAATTTTTACAATCAATTTTTTGGGCTCTTACATCTTTCGCTGAAACACCTTCAACATGAATAAAAGGCCTAAAGTCGATTTTAACTTTTTGTTTTTCCGATAATTCTAAATAAGGAGAGTTTTCTGTTTTTGGAGTTGGTTGAGAAACCAAAATTGTTTTCACTTTCATAAACGTCAATTTTGTTTTAAATTGTTAATTTTAAAATAATTGCCAAAGGCACAATTTCAAGAGCGCAAAGGTACAACATAAAATAAAATAAGTTGTTCGTTATGAGCTTTTTATTATTTCCAAGGACTAGACTGTACCGTAAAATTAACAAAATTACGAGTACTAAAAAGGTGATCTTAAAAAATAATTCTTTATAAATATTGGCATACGCGCTAAGCACTAAAAATGGTAAAATCCACAATATCAGGTTGTTAAAATAACTAACCTTGTCATAAATAATTCTATTGTATTTGTCTTTTATGTTGAATATTTCAGCCAAAAACAATCCCATAAAATACCTTAAACAGAAATACAAACCCACACCACCAAGCAACAATAAATAACCATTTAGGTCGTTGAATCTGGGAGAAAACTGCCATAAATAATTTGCATAATAAAACAAAAGGGAAAGTGCCAGAAGCTGAATAATAAACAATAAAAATTGAAATAGATTTATGACATCATTCTTTTCTTTACCAAAATAAATAAAAAGGTATTTATTGGAGATAAATGACGTGGCTGCATGAAACAACCTATCTTTATATAAAACTTTTGCCAATGTCAAAAAAATAAGAATTGTCAAAAAAACAAGTGAAACCCAATGGTTGTTTTGGTGTATTATTTCTTTTGCCTCAAACATTAAGTATGATATTATTTAAACGCAAAATTAGTGATAATTTGTTTTATCTTTGTCGCGTAATTTTATTTTATGTCGAATACGCTTGTTATCATCCCAACTTATAATGAAAAAGAAAATATTGAGGCTATAATCAGAGCGGTATTTTCGCAAGGAAAACAATTCGACATATTGGTTGTTGATGATAGTTCTCCCGATGGGACAGGAGATATTGTCACTAATTTACAACAAGAATTTTCAAATTTATTTTTAGAAGTCAGAAAAGAAAAAAGCGGTTTGGGAACTGCCTATATTCACGGATTTCAGTGGGCGATTTCTAAAAATTATGATTATATCATTGAAATGGATGCTGATTTTTCACACAATCCAAATGATTTAATTAAATTGTATAACGCTTGTGCTGAAGATGGAGCTGATTTTTCAATAGGATCAAGGTATTTAAATAATAAAATTAACGTTATTAATTGGGATTTCAAACGTTTGTTTTTATCCTATTTTGCCTCAAAATACGTAAGATTCATTACTCAAATACCTATTTATGACACAACCGCAGGTTTTGTATGCTATAAACGTAAAGTGTTGGAAAATATAGAATTGGATAAAATAAAGTTCGTGGGTTATGCGTTTCAGATTGAAATGAAATTTAAAGCCTGGAAAAAAAAATTCAAACATAAGGAAGTTTCCATTATTTTTACTGACCGAAAAAAAGGAACTTCAAAAATGAGTGGTTCAATAATTTCTGAAGCCGTATTTGGTGTCATAAAAATGCGATTAGAAAGATTGCCAAAATAAAAGAAGAAGAACTATGAGTTTAGTGCTTATTAAAAATGCCCGTATTGTAAACGAAGGAAAAATATTTGATGGAGATGTGCTTATTGATGGGGAATTTATTGTGGATATAGACACCTCAATTAGCTCTAAATCTGCAGATACAACTGTTATTGATGCCGAAGGAAAATATTTAATTCCCGGACTTATAGATGACCAAGTTCATTTTCGAGAACCAGGATTAACCCATAAAGCAACTATTGAAACTGAAAGTAAAGCTGCAGTTGCAGGGGGCATCACTTCATTCATAGAAATGCCGAATACGGTACCGCAGGCCACCACGCAGGAATTGTTGGAACAAAAATTTGAAATTGCCTCCAAAACATCTTATGCAAACTATTCATTTATGTTTGGTGGCACAAATGATAATTTAGAGGAATTGTTAAAAACAAATCCGACAAATGTTGCCGGAATTAAATTATTTTTAGGCTCTTCAACAGGAAATATGCTGGTTGATGACGAAAAAGTGTTGGAAAAAATATTTTCTTCTACAAAAATGCTTATTGCAGTTCATTGTGAAGATGAGGCGACCATAAAAACTAATTTAGACACTTATCTGAAAGAATATGGAGATGATATTCCTGTAAAATTTCACCAAAAAATAAGAAGTGAGGAGGCTTGTTACATCTCATCTTCCAAAGCAATTAAACTGGCAAAAAAAACGGGTGCACGACTGCATGTTTTTCATTTATCAACAGCAAAAGAAACTGAACTTTTTTCCCATAAAGGGTCAGTAGAAAAAAAACAAATTACCGCCGAAGTTTGTGTTCATCACTTATGGTTTGATGAAAGTGATTATGAAAGTAAAGGAAATTTCATAAAATGGAATCCTGCAGTAAAAACAGCCCACGACAAAGAAGGATTGTTGAAAGCATTGCTTGATGACAGAATTGATGTTATTGCCACAGATCACGCACCACACACCAAAGAAGAAAAAGAACAAGTTTATACAAAAGCGCCAAGTGGCGGACCAATGGTACAACATGCATTGCCGGCGATGTTAAGAATGTTTCAAGAAAAGAAAATTTCCATCGAAAAAATAATTGAAAAGATGTGCCACAATCCGGCAAAAATTTTCAAAATTGAAAAAAGGGGATTTATTAAAAAAGGATATTTCGCAGATTTAGTTTTAGTTGATATTTCTTCTCCCTGGACTGTTACCAAAGACAATATTTTGTATAAATGTGGTTGGTCTCCTTTTGAAGGAACCACGTTTTACTCAAAAATTACACATACCTTTGTAAATGGCCATTTAGTATATAAATATGGTAAATTTAATGATAGCAATAAAGGCAAAAGATTATTGTTTAACAGAGCAAATGAAAAATATTAGTTACATCATTTTTTTAGGTATTTTTTTTATGGGTTGTACCAGCAATACCATTATTAAAAAGCCCGACCATTTAATTCCTAAAAATCAAATGGTAGATTTGCTGACCGATATGCTTATTGCCTCGGGAGCCGAAAATATTAAAAACATCGATCTTGAACGTAATGTGAATTATTTTCCATTGGTTTTTGAAAAATATGAAATCGACAGTACGCGTTTTAAAGAAAGTAATTATTATTATACTTCTAAAATAGATGACCACGAAGAAATCCTAAAAAAGGTTGATGAACGCATTAAAGCAATGAAAAAAGAATTAGACGATAAGATCCAATTAAAGGATTCTTTAAAAAGAGACTCTTTAAAAGACATCAGGGAGAAATTTAAAAATGCGCCTAAAAACCCCCGTAAAATTGATTCTTTAAAATAAGTGTTTATTTAAACTTCCTTGTGTAAAGTTCGCAAACACTTTTTAATGTTTCGGACATGGATTCAAAATTAAAATTTAATTCCTTTTGTATTTTTTCTGAAGAAAAATACCCTTTTTCGTGAATAGATTTCGCTGCATGTTTGGTAAGCGTTGGTGGATTATTAGTAAAAATAAACTTCAATTTTTCCAACCTCCAGCCAATAGCACTCATTAATTTTGTAACTCTTATTGAAGGTGCATTTTTACCTAAATTTTGCGCAATTTGATAAAACACTTCTTTAAAACTGATGTTTTCAGACACTAAAATATAACGCTCATTCACAATGTCACTTTTCATAAGCAAAATCATTGCTTTTACCACATCGTTTACCGAAACAAAACCGGTAATACCTTCCGTATAAAAAGGAAATCCATTATTAATTTTAGAAAATAAAGCTCCCGATCCTTGATGCCAAAATCCGGCACCCAAAATAACTCCAGGATTCACAATTACAACTGGAACGCCTTCTTGTGAAGCACGCCAGACTTCCATCTCTGCACCATATTTTGTAATTGCATAGCCATGACTGACTTTGTCAGTATTCCATTCCTCTGCTTCACTCATGAATTTATTGCCAACTGATTTTTCAATAGCGGCGACAGAACTTACAAAACATAATTTTTTGATGAGGTTCGCAATACAAAAATTAACAATATTTGAAGTGCCTTCAATATTAATTTCGGACATTGCCTGATAATCTTTTGAATTAAAGGAAACCATTGCTGCCGAATGATAAACTTCCGTAACATTTTTAAAAGCTTCTTCCAAAGAAATAATATCTGTAATATCGGCCTCTACCCATTCAATTTTCAGAAAAAGGATCTCATAATCATCAGAAAAATATCGAAATACATTTTTTACGGCAAGCAAATCGCTATTTTTTCTATGAATCGCTTTTATCGCATCATTTTCCAAAGAAAGCTGATACAACAAATGCGAACCTACCAAACCTGTTCCTCCCGTAACTAAAATCATAAAACGAAAGTATAAAAAATGTTTGTCTCTATCACGCAAAACATCGTTTTAAAAAACCAATTCTAAAAGCAATAACTAACAAGTAAAATTTTATCTTTGTTTAAATTTAAAAATTTGAAGATGAATTTTGTTGAAGAACTGCGTTGGAGAGGTATGTTACAAGATATAATACCTGAAACTGAAGAGTATTTACTGAAAAATAAAACAACCGGCTATATTGGATTCGACCCAACAGCCGATTCATTGCATATTGGAAGTTTGGTACCTATCATTTTGTTGATGCATTTTCAACATGCAGGTCACAATCCAATTGCTTTGGTGGGTGGCGCTACAGGAATGGTGGGTGATCCTTCTGGAAAATCGGAAGAACGCAACTTGTTGGATGAAGAAACTTTGGCTAAAAATGTTGCCGGTGTAAAAGCACAATTGGAGCGTTTTTTAAATTTTGACAACACTACGGAAAATGCTGCCCAATTGGTGAACAATTACGATTGGATGAAAGAGATTTCAATAATCGAATTTGTGCGTGATATTGGGAAACATATTACCGTAAACTATATGATGGCAAAAGATTCAGTAAAAAAACGCCTGGATTCCGATTCACAAACAGGAATGAGTTTTACGGAATTTACCTACCAATTGTTTCAAGGATACGATTTTTACCATTTATACAAAGAAAAAGACTGTAAACTTCAAATGGGAGGATCAGACCAATGGGGAAATATTACCACGGGAACGGAATTAATTAGAAGAAAAGCGCAAGGAAAAGCGTATGCCATAACGTGCAAATTAATTACCAAAGCCGATGGGTCAAAATTTGGAAAAACTGCAGGTGGTAACATTTGGTTAGATGCCAACAGAACATCACCTTATAAATATTACCAATATTGGCTAAATTGTGCTGATGAAGATGCTGAAAATTATATTAAAATTTTCACGTTTTTAGACAAAGAAACCATTGAAACTTTAATTGCAGAACATAAAAAAGAACCTCATTTGCGAATTCTTCAAAAGAAAATCGGGGAAGAAGTGACCATTATGACGCATGGAAATGAAGCTTATAAAAATGCCATTAAAGCGTCAAATATCTTGTTCGGAAATTCTACAGCGGATGATTTAAAAACATTGGATGAACAAACATTTTTAGATGTTTTTGAAGGCGTTCCTCAATCGGAAATTGACAGATCCATTATTGAAAACGGATTGGGAATTGTTGCTGCTTTTGCAGATTATGGCTTCTTAAAATCAAATGGTGAAGTGCGCAGGGCTTTGGCCGAAAATTCAATTTCAGTAAACAAAGAAAAAGTGAAAGAAAATTTTGTGATCACTCCAAATGATTTAATTGCAAGTAAATTTGTATTATTACAGCGCGGTAAAAAAAGTTATTTTTTACTAAAAATTGTTTAACTTTAAAATTAAAATCATGAAAAAATTAAAGTTCACATCAATCTTAGCCTTGGCAATTATATTGCTATTATCTTGTTCTAAAGATAACAATGAAATCACAACCATAACCGGTGATTATTTTCCATCAACGGTAGACAATTATTGGAATTATAATGTTGTTCAAAAAACCACAAACCCAAGTTCAACATTAAATTTGCAAGATTTTTTAACAGTTAATTCCGTTTCAAATTCAAGTTTTGAGTTGGAAGTAAATAGTGGCATTGGGGCAAATGGCGTCATGAATACTATTCTTACCAGTGGCACCCCAAATAAAACAGCATCTACATTAACATTAACCGGCGATTTGGAAGTTCCATTTGATGGAATTGAAGATCTTCACATCAACTTTAGCAATGCTGTTTTGTATGATTTAAATGCTGATAAAAATGCAATATTATCAACATATAACGGAACATTTACACAAGACTTTCAAGGGCTTCCGTTAACAATCATTTATGAATTATCATTTAACAAAATTCAAAATCAAAATTCATTAAAAGTAAATAACAAAACCTATACTAATATAACAGGAACATCTATTTCATTAAACTTATCTATTACCACAACTATTAGCGTTCAAGGAAATAATACTACGCTACCTATTTTAGATACTCAAGATGTTTTGGTCGTTAAATCATATTATGGGGAAAATGTTGGTTTGTTGCAATCTGAATCCAGTTTAAAAGTTGAATTCAATGCCGCAACGCTTTTAACACTTCAAACATTGGGTATAAATGCTGAAATTCCGCCATCCCAGTTAACAACAAACACACAAAACTTAACTACTTTTTTTGTGGCAGAATAAATAATTTATAATACCATTAAATTACAACCTCTTATGTCAGAATTATCAAACCTACCCAATACTTCAAAAGTTCCATTTGGGTAGGTTTTCCCCAAATCTTGGGTTGCAATAAACGAACAAGAATTGATATTTGCCAAATCAATTACATTGATTCCTCCCGATTTTCCTTCTGGTAAAATAGTTAAAGCATCTTCGGTATCACGAGTTAGAATTTTCATCCAAGCCGGATATTCAAAAATTCCGTTTCCTTTTGAATAGGCCTGACTCAACAATTCGGTCATTCCATATTCCGAATGAATGTTGGAAACTCCAAAACCTTCGCGCAACATTTGGTGCAATGCTGACCTAATCAGCTCTTTTCTTCTGCCTTTCATGCCGCCAGTTTCCATAACAATCGTGTTCTCTAGCTTAAATTTGTGTTTCTCTACCAAATCCAACAAAGCAAAAGAAACACCAATTAGCAGTGTTTTTTGATTTTTATTCTCCAATTCAACTAAATTCTGAGCCAATTCTTCTAAATTATTTAAATAAAAACCGCTTTTTTCTTTTTTTGATTTCTGAATAAAATAATTTACCATATAAATCAACGAGGAACCTTCGCGTTCCAAATAAGAAGGCAACAATGCCAAAACGGTAAACTCTTCAATGGGGCCATAAAAATGCTCAAAGCCTTTAGTAAAACTTTCTTCGTAGACGGTTAAGTCGGTTACAAAATGTTTGCTTTGCACATTTCCAGTAGTTCCACTGCTTAAAAATATGCGTTCAATACTTGCTTTTGAAGATAAAATTTTGTGTGATTTAAAAAATTGAATTGGCAAAAAAGGAATCTCCTCAATTTTTTTAATGCTATGAATATCAATGTGTAAATGGCGTATAAACTCCTTATAAACCACATTATTTTTGGCTTGAAATTGAAATATTTCAAGCACCATTTTTTCAAACTCGTTACTATTATGAAGATTAAAAATGTTAATTTTTTTCATAAAAATTGCGAAACAACACAAAAGTAATGTAAATTTACGCAACCTATTATCTTTTTAGGTATCTTATTAACAATTAAAATGCTCGTATTTGGGTTTAGATGAACTCATAAAACAGTGTGCTAATAACGATCGAAAGGCACAAAAGGAAATTTACCAGCTTTTTGCAGGTAAGTTGTTTTCCATATGCCTAAAGTACTCTAAAAACAAACAAGAGGCTCAAGACAATTTTCAAGATGGCTTTATTGTCATTTTTGATAAAATTGGGCAGTTTAATTTTAAAGGATCGTTTGAGGGTTGGTTAAAGCGAGTGATGGTTAACACGGTTTTATTAAAGTACAGAAAAAAAAATGTGTTAAATATTGTTACGGATAATATTCCTGATGAGGTGATTGTTGACGTTGATGATGATGAAATTTCTTTAGATTTTTTACTAAATCTAATAAATGAATTACCGGATAGGTACAGAATGGTTTTTAACCTTTATGCCTTAGACGACTATTCTCATAAGGAAATTTCAGAAATGTTGCTAATTGCAGAAGGTACCTCGAAATCGAATTTAGCCCGAGCAAGAGCCATTTTAAAACAAAAAATAGAAATTCATCAAAAGGCACAACAATCTGTTTAAGATAAAAGGTAATAGTGAGAAATTTTAAAAACATTGATAGATTATTCCAAGAGAATTTAAAAGACTTTGAGGTGTTCCCACCAAACGAGGCTTGGGATTCTATTGAAAAACAGTTGACTGGCGGTCCTAAAAAACGAAAATTTCCTTTTTGGCTAAAAATCTCCAGCATTGCAGCTTTGCTTGTCCTCTTTTTTAGTATTGGAGCCATTTATTTTCTTCCAAAAAACGAATTCTCTCAAAAAATATTTCTTAAAAAAAATAGAATTCCACAAATTTCAGACCGAAAAGATACAATAGTTACAGTATCTGTTGAAGAAAAAATAAAGGCTATGCAAAAAGCTGTGACGGCTTTAAGTCAAGAATTGTCCGATATAGAAAACAGCGCCAAATTTGCGGTAAAGGCCGATAAAAATATTACAGAAGATACGGTTTTGTCCCAAAAATCATTAAACAGCTTTTTATTAAAGGACACCAAAAATTTACCGCTTTCAAATTTTGCTGATAAAGAAATTACAAAAAAAGAAATAACAGAAAGTAAATTTAGCGTTGCCACTATTTTTGCGCCTATTTATTTCAATTCGTTTGGTGAGGGTTCTGGCGTTGACGCGCAGTTTAAAAACAATTCATCTTATGGAAATACTTCCTATTCCTATGGTGTAAAAGTAGCTTATGCGCTTACAAATAAATTCAGTTTACAATCAGGTGTTAATTTAATTAATTTAGGTTTAACAACTAATAACATATACGTTACTCCAGGAGTTGATATTGTTGGTTTTTCAAATTTATCGGCAAATCCGTTTTTGGCCAGAAGCACAGATATTTCAACATCTAAAGAAAATGCGCAAAATATTGGGGAAAATTCGGGAGGAAATTTAAATCAAGTTTTTGGCTATGTTGAAATTCCAGTTGAAGTAAAGTACAGCGTTACTGATGGGAAATTTGGCATCAATTTAGTGGGCGGTTTTAGTACCCTTCTTTTAAACAGGGACGAAGTATTTATTGAAACCAATAGTTTCTCTCAAAGTTTAGGTTCTTCAAACAACCTAAGATCAGTAAATTTTAGCGGTAATATTGGATTGGATGTGGATTATTCCATTTATAAAAATTTATTCATCAATGTTTCCCCAATGTTCAAAGTACAAACAAATACCTTTTCTAAAAACTCCGGAAGTATTCAACCTTATTATTTAGGAGTTTATACAGGTTTAAATTATAAGTTTTAGTTGGTTTATTATTTGGCTGGTTACCAAATATTAATGAAGAAAAGCCGTTTCAAATTTGAAATGGCTTTTCTTTTTAAAACATTTTTTATTCGTATTTTTACAACATCTAAAAATTAAATAAATCCACTTTATGGGAATCGCAACAATAGAAAAAACGCTGAATGATCTGGGCGTTAAAACATTAAATAAAGGAACTTCAACAGGTTTAAATTTTTTCGGAAATGGTGAAATTGTTGAATCGTATTCTCCTGTAGATGGAAAATTGATAGGTAAAGTTACCACCACAACAAAAGAAGATTTTGAAAAAGTTATGGGATCTGCTCAGGCAGCTTTTTCCAGTTGGAGAATCGTTCCGGCACCACAACGTGGAGAAATTGTTCGTCAGTTTGGCGAAAAATTGCGCCAACTAAAACAACCTTTAGGAGAACTGGTTTCTTATGAAATGGGGAAATCGCTTCAAGAAGGTTTAGGAGAAGTTCAGGAAATGATAGACATTTGTGACTTTGCTGTTGGGTTGTCAAGACAATTACACGGTTTTACCATGCATTCTGAACGTCCCGGACACAGGATGTACGATCAATATCACCCCTTAGGCATTGTGGGCATTATATCAGCATTTAACTTTCCAGTGGCAGTTTGGGCCTGGAATACTGCATTGTCTTGGATTTGCGGTGATGTTTGCGTTTGGAAAGCCTCAGAAAAAGCACCTTTATGCAGCATTGCCTGCCAAAATATAATTGCAGATGTTTTAAAAGATAATAAGTTGCCTGAAGGTATTTCTTGTATCATAAATGGTGATTATAAAGTGGGCGAATATATGACCACTGATAAACGTATGGCCTTAATTTCTGCTACAGGATCCATTAGAATGGGGAAAATTGTTGCGAAAACTGTTGCGGAACGTTTAGGAAGATCATTGTTGGAATTAGGAGGTAACAATGCCATTATTATCACGCCAAGCGCCAACTTAAAAATGACGATTATTGGTGCTGTATTTGGTGCTGTTGGTACTGCGGGACAAAGATGCACTTCAACACGCAGGTTAATTATACATGATTCTATGTATGAGCAAGTAAAAAATGCCTTAGTGAAAGCTTACAAACAATTACGTATTGGAAATCCTTTAGATGAAAATAATCATGTTGGGCCATTAATCGATACTGATGCTGTTAAAATGTATGAAAATGCTTTAGCAGAAGCGGTAAAAGAAGGCGGGGAAATTTTGGTTGAAGGCGGTGTATTAAGTGGGAAAGGCTATGAAAGCGGCTGCTACGTAAAACCAGCAATTGTTGAAGCTGAAAATCACTATGATATTGTGCAGCATGAAACATTTGCACCAATTTTATACCTCATAAAATATTCTGGAGAACTTAAAAACGCCCTTGATTTGCAAAATGGGGTTGTACAAGGACTTTCTTCAGCTATTATGACCAATAATTTGCGCGAGGGAGAACTATTTTTATCTGTTCAGGGATCAGATTGCGGTATCGCAAACGTAAATATTGGTACTTCCGGTGCTGAAATTGGTGGTGCTTTTGGTGGAGAAAAAGAAACCGGCGGCGGACGTGAATCGGGATCCGATGCATGGAAAGTTTATATGAGACGCCAAACCAATACCATTAATTATACTACGGAATTGCCTTTGGCTCAAGGCATAAAATTTGATTTAGAATAAATTTATATTTTATATTATTAGCTGTTTGAAAAGTGAAAACAAGTTCAGTTCTACCTAATTTATTCTTTTCAAACAGCTTTTTTTTATAAAAGTTTCAACAGAAATTCCCTTATTTTTTCTTTTGATAAATAAATGCTTTCCATTAACTCATCTACTTTTCCATGTTCAATAAAGTGGTCTGGAATCCCTAAATGTTTAATGGTTTTATTTTTATAATTATTGTTTGCGGCAAATTCCAAAACCGCGCTTCCAAATCCACCTATAATAGTTCCATCTTCAATGGTGACAATAGTTTTAAACTTTTTAAATACCTGATGCAACAAATCTTCATCCAAAGGCTTTACAAAACGCATAGTATAATGCGCAATCTTATTTCTTGGTAATTCATCCTGAAGTTCAATCAATTTATTTCCAATCGTACCAATACTTAACACTGCAATTTCTGACCCTTCTGAAATGCAATTTCCTTTTCCTATTTCAATTTTGCTAAAGGGTTTTTTCCAGTCAATAAGCGTTCCTTGTCCGCGAGGATAACGAATCGCCAGAGGAAAGTCTATTCCCAATTGTGCAGTGTACATTATATTGCACAATTCAATTTCATTTAAAGGTGCAAAAATAACCATATTAGGAATGCAGCGTAAATAAGCAATATCAAAAGCACCGTGATGCGTTGCGCCGTCTTCACCAACAATTCCAGCTCTATCAATGCAAAATATTACAGGTAAATTTTGCAATGCAACATCGTGGATGATCTGATCATAGGCACGCTGTAAAAACGTGGAATAAATGGCACAAAAAGGAATCAATCCCTGCGTGGCCATTCCTGCCGACAAAGTTACTGCATGCTGTTCTGCAATACCAACATCAAAAGCTCTTTCGGGCATTTCGTCAAGCATTAATTTTAGGGAACTTCCAGTGGGCATTGCGGGTGTAATTCCAACAATTTTAGAATTATTTTTTGCCAATTCAACAATGGTTTCCCCAAAAACATCCTGATATTTTGGAGGTTGTGAGGTGTTTTTTTTAGCCTTTAATTCTCCCGTTATTTTATCAAATTTTCCCGGAGCATGGTAAGTCACCTGATCAAGTTCTGCCTGCTGAAGTCCTTTTCCTTTTGTGGTAATTATGTGTAAAAATTTAGGGCCTTTAATCGATTTTAAATGCTCTAATTCTGTGATAATCTCGCCGATATTGTGTCCATCTATCGGTCCGGAATAATTAAAATTCAATGCTTCAATAATATTATTTTTCCTGACTTTTTTACCCGCTTTTACATCGGTAAAATAATTTTTTAAAGCGCCAACACTTGGGTCAATTCCCATCGCATTGTCGTTTAAAATAATCAGAAGATTCGCATCGGTAACCCCGGCGTGATTCAATCCTTCAAAAGCCATTCCGCTGGCAATGGAAGCGTCGCCAATCACTGCAATATGGTGTTTTTTAAAATCGCCTTTCAATTTTGAGGCAATGGCCATTCCCAATGCTGCCGAAATTGAAGTAGAGGAATGTCCTGTGCCAAAAGCATCATAAATGCTTTCACTTCGTTTTGGAAAACCGGAAATTCCGCCCAATTGACGGTTTGTATGAAAAATTTCCCTTCTGCCAGTTAAAATTTTATGACCGTAAGCCTGATGACCAACATCCCAAATCAGCAAATCGTTAGGCGTGTCAAACACATAATGTAATGCAATTGTTAACTCCACAACACCTAGGCTAGCTCCTAAATGCCCTTCTTTTGTTGCAACAATATCGATAATAAATTGACGCAACTCCTTGGCAACCGTTTCAAGTTGATTTTTGGCCAGCTTCCGCAGGTCTTTCGGATCGTTAATATTTACTAACAAATTTGATTTCACAACTACAAAACTACACTATTTAAATTGTTCATTGAATTAAAAATAATTACTTTTGATGCATGATAGATCCATTTGACGACACTTATTTTATGAAGCGCGCTTTGCAGGAGGCTGAAATAGCTTTGGACAAAAATGAAGTCCCAATTGGCGCTGTCATTGTAATGAACAACCAAATTATTGCCCGTGCACATAATTTAATGGAAACTTTAAATGATGTTACAGCACATGCCGAAATGCAGGCATTTACCGCTGCTGCAGATTTTTTAGGAGGAAAATATTTAAAAGAGTGCACGTTGTATGTAACTTTAGAACCTTGCCAAATGTGTGCAGGGGCAAGTTATTGGGCGCAACTTGGAAAAATTGTATACGGCGCTTCTGAAGAAAAAAGAGGGTTTTTGGTAATGAAAACTACTTTGCACCCAAAAACAGTGCTTGTTGGCGGTATTTTAGAAGAAGAATGCAGCAAACTATTAAAGCGATTTTTTATTGAAAAACGTAATTTAAATTGATAATTAAAAAATTTATTAACTTTCGCTCTTGCTCCTTTCTTCTAAGTCTTTTCTGAATTTATCAAAGGTAAAGTCTTTTAGATTTTTGTTTTTATACCGATGGTAAATAAATAATGGCATTAAGATAAATGCCACAATCAATACCCCGATTCCAATTACAATTTCGCCAGCAGCATCTCCCGAATTCTTTAGATAAAAACCTGCACTTACCATCCCTACAGAAAGTATCAAAATAAATATTATCACAAATTTCATCATACAATAATTTATTATTAAGCTGTAAAACTACAAAAAGCAATACATTTAAATGATTTTTAAATTGTAAAATAAGCATCGTTTTTTGATCATTTATTTAATGTTGTCATTACCTTGCAGTGAACATAAGTTTGAGTAAAAAGTGAAAATTCAACATAACAATAAAATAGTAATCGCACACAGAGGGGCTTCAGGATATTTACCCGAACATACTTTGCCTGCAAAAGCAATGGCGTATGCAATGGGTGCAGATTATTTGGAGCAGGATATTGTTTTAAGCAAAGACAATGTTCCAATCGTAATTCATGATATTCATTTAGAAACGGTTACTGATGTTGAATTGAAATTTCCAAAGAAAAAAAGAAATGACGGGCGGTTTTATGTGATTGATTTTACTTTTGATGAACTTAAACAATTAAATGTTTCAGAAAGGATGAATCCAATTACTCATAAAGCTGTTTTTCCTGACCGATTTCCAATATTTACCTCCATATTTAGATTGCATTCCCTTCAGGAAGAAATAGAATTAATTAAAGGCTTAAACAAAAGTACCGGAAAAAATATTGGCATTTATCCTGAAATTAAAGAACCGGCATTTCATCAAAAAGAAGGAAAGGATATTTCTAAAATAGTGTTGAAAATACTGGATGATTACGGCTATAAAACTAAAAATGATCGCTGTATTTTACAATGTTTTGATGCTGATGAGTTAAAACGAATCAGAAATGAATTCAAAAGTGAACTTTTTTTGGTGCAACTGATGGAATTTAAAAAAGACGAAGAAAAATTGGAAGAAATTTCAACATATGCCGATGGAATTGGTCCTTGGTACGAGCAAATTATTAAGGGAAAAGACAAAAAAGGAAATTGGCTGATTTCTGATTTGGTTGAAAAAGCACATAAATACAATTTAAAAGTACATGCCTATACTTTTAGAGCTGATCAATTGGGTGATTTCCGAACATTTGAAGAATTGTTAAAAGTTGCACTATACGAAGCAAATATAGACGGTATTTTTACCGATTTTCCTGATAAAGCGGTTGATTTTATCAATAAAAACTAAGAAGTTACATCAATTAATTTTCTTCGATAAGCGGTTAACAAACGCGATTTTGACATAAAACCAAAATATTTATCATTTTTCAATACAACTAAATTCCAGGCGCCGCTACTTTTGAACTTATTTAAAATTTCCTCTGCCGAATCTTTTTCATAATAAATAATATCAGATGCAGCATGCATTAAACTTCTTACTTTGACTTTGTCATACGACTCTTTGTCAAACATGATACTTCTTATATCATTTATGGTAAGTATTCCCAAAAATTCATTTTCTTCATTTACAACAGGAAAATGATTGCGGGATGATTTTGCAACTGCATGATTTACAACATCTCCTAAAGTCATTTCAGGATAAAGCAACACAAAATTAGTTTCAATTAACTTGTCAAGATTAAGCATCATTAACACATTTTTGTCTTTATCATGCGTAATAAGCTGGCCTTTTTTTGCCAATTCGGCTGCATAAATATTATGCGGAATATATTTTTTTGAAAAAAGAAAAGAAATAGAAGCGACAATCATTAACGGAACAAAAAGCTCATAACCACCTGTAATTTCGGCAATTAAGAATATTGCAGTTAAGGGCGCCTGTAAAATTCCCGCCATTAAACCGGCCATGCCAACCATGGCGAAATTGGTTAAAGATAGTTGGTGGCTAAATAAATTACTGTAATTGACAATCGATGCAAATACATATCCTGTGACGCTTCCTGTAAAAAGCGTTGGCGCAAAAACACCACCGATACCACCAGCACCAAAAGTTAATGAAGTAGCAACTACTTTAAATAGAATTAAGCCAATAAGAAAAATTATAATTAAATAAGAATTGTCAGTAAGTGTCTGAAATCTGCTGCTCTGAACAATATCAGCTACATTCCCTCTTAAAACATTGTTGATGGTTTCATAACCTTCACCAAAAAGAGGTGGAATAAAATAGACAATAGCACCTAATAAAAGCCCCCCAATTAATAGACGCTTGTATGGATTATCGAATTTTTTAAAAAAATCACTAATTGCAAAATATACTTTGCTGAAGTAAATAGAGGTAACAGCGGATACTACTCCCAAAAGAATAAAAAATATAACATCATTTAGCACAAATTTATCCACCAAATTAAAATGGAGCAAAACGTCATCTCCCAAAAAGAAATAAGAAGTAAGTATAGCCGTAATAGAAGCCAGAAGCAAAGGAATCATTGAGGCAAGCGTAAGTTCTAAGCTAAAAATTTCCACGGCAAAAACTATGGCCGCAATGGGTGCTTTAAAAATAGAGGACATAGCGCCTGCAGCTGCGGCACCAATCAGCAATGTTCTGGTGGTTTGGTTTAAGTGAAAAAAGCGGGCAAAATTAGAACCAAGCGCAGCGCCTGTGGCAACAGTTGGCCCCTCTAATCCAACAGATCCTCCAAAACCTACAGTTAGAGGGGCTGTAATTATGGAAGCCCACATTTGGTGTCTGGGCATGATTCCCTTTTGTTTGGAAATGGAATATAAAGTGGATGGAATTCCATGACCTACTTTTTTTCGAATTACATATTTTATAATAAGAAGAACAATTAATAAGCCTATAATTGGGAAAATAAAATAAAATGCCTGATGAATTTGCTTTATAAATTCACCTTCCAATGAATTTTGAATTAAATGCGTTAGGTTTTTTAAAATTACAGCTCCTAAACCTGCCAAAAGTCCGATAACGGCACTGGCAATATTTGTAAACTGCTTATTGGAAATATGTTGATATCTCCATTTTAAAAATTTAAGAAAATATTTTTTTGAACTAAATGGCATTTTACGATTATAAAAAGGAAATGCAAAAGTATTAAAATCTAACCATTAGGGAACACGATTAGGGCATTTTTTACATGTCTTGTTACTTTTATTTTTGAATTTTTCACAACATTTTTCATTTATTTTACTGCTTTTTTTCTTTTCAGTTGAATTGCCCCAATCAAAATCGTAGTTAAAAATACCTGAATTTTCAATAGTTCCCAAAATAATTATTTAGAATGATTTTAAACAAAGGTACAAATACTTTGAAAATCAAAACCTAAAGTTTCAAATAAATTTATTAAGGTTTACTATTTTCTTTAAAACTATACTTTATATTATTAACCTAACACCACCAAGTTCTTCTACTTTATAAGGAAACTTATCACTCGGAGAACCGATAAACATAAAATTAATTGGAATGTCCCATTTTATTGAAAGCTCTTGAATAAGTTTAGGACTAAAAGTTCCCTCGATAACTAAAAATTCAATAGCTATTTGAGGATATTCTCTATCTAGAAAATCGATTTCTAATGGTAGATTTTTAGGCACTTTTTGTTCCTTATTTTCAACTATTACAATTTTAATTTTTTTAGTATGCTCATTTTTAATAATATAGAGCATTACCTTGTTTAGTGAAGCAATATTGTCTCCCCTTGTAAAAAAAACAAATTCTTGTTCGTTTATTTTATTAATAATTTCAAGTATTTTTTTGTCGGTCCTTAAAACAAAATGGCGAACTGGATCAAAAATTGTATGAATTGTAATCAACAAAAACTTCAATAATACAGTTCTATTAAGCATCATCGAGATAAATATAATTGTTGGGATAAAGTAATCCAGAAAAACCATTAAATTGCTGGATGAGCCTTTTCTTGGTTCCATAGTAATGTTTCCAATTAATGCAACAATAACAGCTCCAATAGCTATTAAAATAGAAATCCACGACGCTTTTTCAGGTCTCGGAAGTTGATTTCTTTTAACTTTTAATAAAATATTTCCAATACCAAATAATGCCATAACAGATAAGAAAGATATGGTATAAACTCCTGCAAGCACTTTTACTTCCCCACTTGTAATCAGCAATACCGAAACTGATAATAAGAAAAACATAATGATGATTCTATAAGAACTTCCACGGCTGTTTTTCTTTAAAAAAAACTGCGGCATAATTCTATCCAACGTCATACGTTCCAGAAGTCCTGTAACTCCAACAAAACTTGTTAATACTGCTCCGCTTAACACTAAAAATGCATCTATTGCAATTAAAGTTGCTACCCATCTTCCGCCAACATGATTTCCCATTTCTATGAGTAGGGTATTTTGAAATTCGTTACTTTGTAACATTGGAATTGTAAATAGAGCCAGTGCAAAAATTGCCATTAATGGATTTACAACACTTACAATTCCCCACATATTTCTTAATGTTTTTGGAAAAACACCCGCTTTCTGCTCTTCAACAAAGTTGGCCGAACTTTCAAATCCAGAAACACCTAGCATGGATGCAGCAAAACCTAAAAATATTGCATTAACAACACTTCCTCCTTGAACGGGAAGATTCCAATTTTCAAAAAACAAACCTATTCCATTTTGGGATAAATAATAAATTATAAAACCACTTAATACAGTTAATGATGTTAGATGAAAAATAAAAATCCCAATAGCTACTTTTGCAGATTCCGATATTCCCCCAATAACAAGCATGGCAAATACAAATAATAATGCAATTGTTGCTAATATTATTGGCATAGTGGGGATCAAATGGTGCAAATAATGTATAGCTTCATTCCCTGAAATTACTGCCGTTGCCATATAAGAAAGCAATGTTAAGGTAGCGGCAAAAGAAGCCATTCCTTTACTTGTTGTATTCAGTAAAGCATTATATGCCCCACCATTTAGAGGTAATGCTCCAACAACTTCACCATAAATTTTTCTAAATAAAAATAAAACCAAAGAAACAATAAGTAATGTAATCCAAGCATATTGCCCGGCAAAAGCAATTGCCAAAGCCGAAACATATAAAACAGATGAACTAATATCGTTACCGCAAATAGCGGTAGCGGCCAATTCATTCAGTTTTTTATGAACTTTTGTTCCCATATTTTGATGTAATTATTTTAAATCTATTTTTAAACTTAACTCTTATAATTGTTTTAAGGAAAGGTCATAAGAACCAAAAAAAATTGTCCCATTATAATAATAATGTAAAATTAGTAATTTCAAACATAGTTTAATTCTTTTTTTTTAGGGTTTTCATAATATATCAAATTTATGGCTTTTGATAACACGCTCTTAGTTTGGGTTTAAATCAGTCCACTTTTTGCGGACGATACACAATAAACTAAACATTAAATATTAAGAATGAAACTCCATTAAAAATACATAAATAAATAAGTATATTGCGTAAAAATTTACAATGGGCATGAACTGGAGCCAATTATTATCGCTTAAGAGATTTGGTGATACACAAATACGACCGCGCAAAGAACAAGACGAAACCCGATTAGGCTTTGAAGTGGATTACGACCGAATTATTTTTTCTGATTCCTTTAGAAGTTTACAGGATAAAACACAGGTTGTACCGCTTTCAAAAACAGATTTTGTACATACCCGCTTAACCCATAGTTTGGAAGTTAGCGTTGTAGCGCGTTCTTTAGGCAGAAAAGTTGGCGAACAGGTGCTTAAAAATCATTCTGATTTAATGGGGCAAGGTTATACCATGAACGATTTTGGTGCAATTGTGGCCACGGCAGCCTTGGCTCATGATATTGGAAATCCTCCTTTTGGACATAGCGGTGAAAAAGCCATTGGAGAATATTTTAAACACGGAAACGGACAACAATATGAGGCGCATCTTACCAAAAAACAATGGCAGGATTTTGTGGATTTTGAAGGCAATGCCAACGGATTTAGAATTTTAACGGGAAGCAAAGCCGGCATGGTAGGTGGTTTGCGTTTGTCTTACGCCACATTGGGCACTTTTATAAAATATCCGAAAGAATCATTGCCAAAAAAACCAACGTCTCATGTGGCCGACAAAAAATATGGAATATTTCAATCCGAAGTTCCGTTTTTTGAAGATGTTGCCAAAGAATTAGGACTTGCTTCTGCCCCACAAGAAGGAAAACGAAGTTATAACAGACATCCTTTAGCTTATTTGGTTGAAGCTGCCGATGACATTTGCTATACTATTATCGATTTTGAAGATGGCATCAATTTAGGATTGATTGAGGAAGATTTTGCACTCGAATATTTAATAAAATTGGTAAAAGATACCATTGACACGAAAAAATACTATCAATTACAATTTAAAAAAGATCGTTTAAGCTACCTCCGCGCATTGGCCATAGGAAATCTGATTAATGAAGCCGCAAATGTTTTTTTAAAACAGGAAAATGCTATTTTAAAAGGCGAATATCCACACTCTTTATTGGATAAATGCACTTATGAAGCTCAAATAAATGATATCATAAAAATAAGCGTCGAAAAAATTTATAAAAGCCGGGAAGTCATTGAAAAAGAATTGGTTGGCTACAATGTAATTGCCAAATTATTGGATGTTTTTTTGGCGGCAAGCAGCAGGAATTTTGAAAACTCCCTTACAAATTATGACAAACTGGTTATAAATTTATTGCCGGAAAGCCTGCAAGAACCAAAAGAATCGCATTATTTAAGAATTTTAGCCATTTGTGGTTTCGTAGCAAGTTTAACTGATGGTTATGCCTTGGAATTGTACAAAAAGTTAAATGGTTGATAAATTTGTTACATGCCTACAAAAAACATGTCATCTTTAGCTATGTTTTAATTTTCTTAAAACCCTAACCGCTTCTTTATATTTGATGTATCCTGTTTTGTCTTCCAAATTTTTTAGTGGCAACTCAGCATCTTTCAGCCTGAGAAAAGCGTTAGGAATTTTATTTAAAACACAAATTAAATATTGAGTGGGAATTTCATGAACATCTGCCAATTCAATTTCCGTAAGCGGCAAATTCTTTTTTAATTTCTCTAAAATGGCATTGCAATTGTTAAAAACATGGTGCAATAATTTTTTATCAAACAGAGGTGGCTCAAACAACAATTCACTTGCAATATCGTATTTTCCATTTTCCTTAAAATGTATCACCGTTTTTTCTAAAGGATAATAATCGAACAATTTTTTCAGTCCTAAATAAACATACTCCGTAATTCTGAAAGAGTTATTGTCAAACTCAATTTTAACATCATCCAAAGCAGAATAAAACAAACGAACTTGTTCGTTAATCATTTCAATATCAACACGTGAATAAAAAACAGCGCCATGTAACACTCTTTTTTCGCCCGCCCAGCATAACACAAACTGTTCGTTAAAAACTTTGTAAGTTGGATGGTAAGCTTTTTTATGCCTATGCATAAAATCAAAAACACCGTCTAAGGTTAGCTGAATATTATTACTGGCTATTTTTTCTATGGCTTGAACAATAGCCTTGTTGCTATTTATGATTTCAAAAGTATCCAATCCAGATAAAGAATTGCTTCCTCTTCGGTAAAAAATGGTTCCATTAACATATTTCCAAATTGATTTTTTAAGTGAGGCTACTTTTTTTGAAGGATGAATAGTAACCAAACCCACCACTTTATATCTTGGCAAACTTGGAAATGCAATATTTTCATATTGAATTTTTGGCGGATTGTTAAAGTAAGAATTCATTAAATTTTGAATCTTGCTATCATCAAAAAAATCGACGCCTATAATTTTATTGAATTGGTCTTCAACACCAATTACGACGAATGAGTTGTTTTCGGGATTTGAATTTGCCAAAGCGCAAACGAGTTTTAAAAATTTCGCTTTCCCCTCTTTATGTTCCAATGAAATTTTTAGCTTTTTGTCATAAAAGCTGTTTTCATCGTTGTGGGCCAACAAATTTTTTATTAAAAGCCGCTTGTTAATCATTTCATTAATCTCATTCTTTATTCAAAATAGTAGCGCTTGCCTGAGCTGTTGGATACACAACTAAATCTTCTATATTAACGTGATAAGGCCTTGTTACCACAAAGTTAATGATATCCGCAATATCTTCCGGCTGAAGTGCTTTAAATCCCTTATACACGTTTTTTGCTTTTTCTTTGTCACCTTTAAATCGAACTTCAGAAAATTCAGTTTCAACGGCGCCGGGATTAATTGCAGAAACCCTGATATTGTGCTTATTTAAATCTATGCGCATCGCTTTATTTAAAGCGTTTACGGCATATTTTGAAGCGCAGTATACATTACCGTTCGGATACACTTCTTTGCCCGCAATGGAGCCTATATTTACCACAAACCCCTCATTTCGTTCCACCATTTGAGGAAGTATTGCTCTTGACACGTATAGCAATCCTTTTACATTAATATCAATCATCGCGTCCCAATCATCCATATTTCCTTCCTGTATTGTGCTTAGTCCATGTGCATTTCCGGCATTATTGATCAAAATATCAATTTTTTTGAATTCGTTAGGCAGTGATGCAATGGCATTAAAAACCTCTTCTCTATTACTCACATCAAAATTCAATGTAGTAACTTCAGTTAATTGACTAAGTTCTTCTCTTAAATAATCAAGCCGATCATTCCGCCTTCCACAAAGGATTAAGCGTATTTTGTTTTGTGCAAAAAGTTGCGCGGTTGCTTTTCCTATTCCTGAAGTTGCTCCTGTAATAAATGCTGTTTTATGGTTCATTTGTAGTGTTTTTTTTCGAACAATAAATATACAAAAAAAAGCCACTCCTGAAGGAGTGGCTTACATCAATTGGTTATAAAATAACCAACCAAAAATCAACTAACCAAACTTTATTTTAAATTTCTTCTAATTACTGTTTCTCTTGTTACTTTTGTTCTTGCTCGGCCTGTATCGCTTGTGGCGCTTTTTGCCAAAATTGAACTTGGTTTCAAGTACTGAATGTATCCTCTTCCGGTAAACTCGTAAGTTGTTCCAGAACTTATGTGATACAAACTAATCTCTCTGTCATTTATAACGGTCAACTCAAACTCTTCAGTACCTGAATAATCATAATCTAATGTTAAAATTTTTAGATTGTCATGTCCTTGTACATTTGCTACCGTATAGCCTCCTACATAATCCCAATATATATTTGCAATAGTTGTGCCAACATTATCTTGAGAAGAATAAAATGTTGTTAAATTTTCTGGAGTAAACTGTAAAAAGTTCTCATTGTCAAATTCATTAATAATACCCTCATCACTTGTATAGGTTTTTTCCCAATCTTGATATTCCTGCAATAAATATTCTATGTTGTCATAAAATATTTGATCGTAATCAAAATTATATTTTTGATAACCCACCAAAGAATAGGTAACATTATTGTAATTATCCCTTAATTTTATACTGTCAACTGACAATTGAATGACTTCAAAATTGTAAAACCCATCTAAATTATGATCTATTTTTAAACTACCGTCAAAGGTATCGTAATATCCAATTTGAATGCCAAAGCCATTTCCGGCAGTTCCAATTCCCACTAAATTGTTATTAGCATAAACATTTCCGTTTATAAACGATATGGTGAACGCCTTCGATAAAAATGGGACATCTCCGGTGCCATTAGTATTGTTATAATCGATATACCATAAATCGTTTGCCGTAACAACCTCTTCAAGCGTGGCATAATATGGTTCATCAATAGTGTTGTCAACAATACAGGAAGTGAATAACATTCCAATAACTAACATTCCTAAAAGTAATTTTATAGTCTTCATAATCATCTGGTGTTTTGGGTTCTTTTATTTGAATTTCAATTTCTATGCCAAAAAATATTTAAGTACATTTATGCCGATTAAAATCTTCTAAATATTAATACTTTGAATAAGAAAATTAAATGGGGAATTATAGGATTGGGCAAAATCGCCCAAAAGTTTGTGAACGACTTATTGCTCTTGGATACTGTTGAACTGGAAGCGGTAGCTTCAAGAGATTTGAAGAAAGCTGAAGCGTTTGCCACAACATATCATTCAAAAAAGTTTTACGGCTCGTATGAAGAATTGTTGCAGGATAATTTTATTGATATCGTTTATATTGCAACGCCCCATAATAGCCATGAACGTCTCACTATTTTAGCCTTAGAGCATAAAAAAGCGGTGTTATGCGAAAAACCGTTTGCCATGAACCAACAACAGGTTTTTAAAATGATTGGGGTCTCCCAAAAAAATAATTTGTTTTTAATGGAAGCCCTGTGGACGAGATTTTTACCGGCAATAAAAAAAATAAAAAGCACTATTATAAATGGCGAAATTGGTGAAGTAAAATATATAAATGCTGATTTTTCATTTAATGCCAATCCTTCAATACAACGTATTTACGATAAAGAATTGGGAGGTGGGTCTATCCTTGATATTGGTATATATCCGATATTTTTAGCTTATTTAATATTAGGGATACCCGACAAAATTATTGCCAAAGCACATTTTTATGAAACGGGAGCGGACTCACAAGTGTCCATAATTTTTGACTATAAAAATGCCCAGGCAGTACTTTTTAGCGGTTTTAATTCAAATTCAAAAAGAGAAGCGAAAATAAGCGGCACTTTAGGCGAAATTATTATTGACAGCCCTTGGAATGAAGCAAGTACTTTTTCGTTGTTTAAAAACAGTGAAGAAGAGAAATTTTCACTTCCGATAATAGGAAAAGGATTTCCACATCAAATTATGGAATGCAATGAATGTTTGCAAAAAAATCTTACAGAAAGTCCTTTATGGTCGCACCAAAACAGTACAGAACTTATTACTTTATTGGATGCCGTAAGAAAAGAGATTGGTTTAACCTATGCTGAAGATGGAATATAATGGCTTTAATCTTTTCTCTCCATTTCTTTCACTGCTGAAATTTTGTAATAATTGATTTTGTTATTATAAAAATAACTCACAACCGCTTCATTGTCGGTAAGTTCAAAAGGTATTTTTGAAACCATAACAGGTGGCTTATTCCCAAATTCCTGTTTGGGGTCACTGTGTAAAATATAGTCGTGCGGCGTTGTTGAAGTTTTAAAGCTTCCGGTAAAAACTAAATTTTCAAAACTTTCCATATGCTTTAACGGTGCACTGTTATTTCTAAAATAAATGCTGTCCAATTGAATTTCCGGATTGTCTATTATAATGTTAACTGTGATTCCGGTTGTATCAGGTTGCTCGCTAACACCGTTAACATAATTAGCTTCCAAAACTTTAAAAGGATGTTCATGTTCAGTCTGCGCTTTTATTTTTGAAGTGCCACAGCCAAAAAAAGCGATACTTAATAAAGAAATCAATCCTATGCTTATAAATTTTTTCATGGGTAATTGTTTTATATTGAGTTTGCAAATTGAGTGCCAAACTAAAAAAGAGCTTACCATATTTATGATAAGCTCTTCGTCTAAATTTTTATATGCTTATTTTTTTAGCAGTGACCCCTAACTGTTCAACGTCTAATTATTCAATGCTTCCGCATATTAATAAATTTGACTGCGCTATCGCTACGTCTAATTGTTCAACGCTTCCGCACCTCCTGAAATTTCTAAAATCTCGTTTGTGATGGCTGACTGACGGGCTTTGTTATAGGTTAATCTCAAATCATCCCTTAATTCCGTAGCGTTGTCTGTTGCTTTATGCATTGCTGTCATCCGAGCACCATGTTCTGAAGCGTAAGAATCTCTAATTGCTTTATATAACTGTGTTTTTAACGATTTTGGTATTAATTGCAATATGATTTCAGCTTTATTCGGTTCAAAAATATAATCTGTGTCTGTATTCATTTTACCTTCAACTTCAGCGACTTCAACAAGTTCAATTGGTAAAAATTGCTCTATTGTCAGTATTTGCGTTGCTGCATTTTTAAAAAGGTTATATACCAATTCTATTTTATCATATTTTCCTTTTGCAAACAAACTCATTATTTGTTCTGCAATTACGGCAACATTATCAAAAGTTAAATCATCAAATATTTCGTTATGTTTTTCAATAACGGTAAAATTCTTTGATAAAATATCATGTCCCTTTTTTCCTATGGAAAAAATATCAACCTGTTTACCCTTATAATTGTCTTCAATATATTTTGCAGACCCTTTAATTACCGAAGAATTAAATCCCCCACACAAACCTCTGTTTGAGGTAATTGCAACAATCAATACTTTTGAAACTACTCTTTGTTCTGCATAAACATTTTCAATATTATCTTCCAAAGTAGCACTTAAACTTTGTAAAAGTTCTGTTAACTTATTGGCATACGGACGCATTTGGGTAATTGCATCTTGTGCTTTTTTCAACTTTGCAGCAGACACCATTTTCATGGCACTGGTAATTTGCATGGTTGAACCAATGGATGTAATTCTGTTTCGTATTTCTTTTAAGTTTGCCATTTATTTTTGGTTTTTAGTACTGAGTATTCAGTATTGAGAGAAAACTATCATCTCAATACGCAATACTAAAATATTTTAAACATATTTAGCTGAAATTTCTTTCGCGGCAATGGTTAGTACATCAATAACCTCATCAGTTAATTTACCTGCTTTTAACACATCTAATGAATCTCTGTGTTTTGCATTTAGATAAGCCAAATAATCGCGTTCAAATTCCTTTATTTTTTCAACAGGAACCGTTCTCAATAAGTTTTTAGAACCTGCATAAATAATGGCAATTTGATCTTCAACTTTAAACGGATCACTTTGATTTTGTTTTAAAATCTCAACGTTACGTTTACCTTTTTCAATAACATTCATGGTGGCTGCATCTAAATCAGATCCAAACTTTGCAAATGCTTCCAGCTCGCGGTATTGTGCCTGGTCTAATTTTAAAGTTCCCGCTACCTTTTTCATCGATTTAATTTGTGCATTACCTCCAACACGAGATACCGAAATACCTACGTTAATTGCCGGACGAATACCAGAGTTAAACAAATCGGACTCCAAGAAAATTTGTCCGTCGGTAATAGAAATTACATTTGTTGGAATATAAGCCGATACGTCACCTGCTTGAGTTTCAATAATTGGCAAAGCGGTTAATGATCCTCCACCTTTTACTTTTCCTACTAATGAATCTGGGATATCATTCATTTGCGCTGCAATAGTATCATTATTGATAATTTTTGCAGCACGTTCCAATAAACGAGAGTGTAAATAAAATACATCCCCTGGATATGCTTCACGTCCTGGTGGACGACGTAATAATAATGATATTTCACGATAGGCAACTGCTTGTTTAGATAAATCATCATAAACAATTAATGCTGGTCGACCAGTATCTCTAAAATACTCTCCAATTGCAGCACCCGCCATTGGCGCATATACTTGCATTGAAGCTGCATATGAAGCGTTTGCGGCCACAATTGTTGTGTAAGCCATTGCTCCTTTTTCTTCAAATAAATTTGCAATATTTGCTACTGTTGATCCTTTTTGACCAATAGCAACATAAATACAATAAACCGGAACTCCAGCATCGTAAAATTCTTTTTGATTGATAATGGTATCAATAGCTACTGTTGATTTCCCGGTTTGACGGTCACCAATAATAAGCTCACGTTGACCTCTTCCAACTGGAATCATAGCATCAACTGCTTTAATTCCCGTTTGTAATGGCTCAGTTACGGGCTCACGGTAAATTACACCTGGAGCTTTGCGCTCTAAAGGCATTTCAAATGTTTCTCCTTGAATTGGTCCTTTTCCATCGATTGGATTACCTAATGTATCTACAACACGGCCTACAATTCCTTCACCAACTTTTAATGATGCAATTCTTTCTGTACGTTTTACGATAGATCCTTCTTTAATTGCTCTTGAATGACCCAACAATACAACTCCAACATTATCTTCTTCAAGGTTCAATACTATTCCTTCCAGTCCATCTTCAAATTCAACCAGCTCTCCATATTGCACGTTCGCCAATCCGTAAACACGTGCTATACTATCACCTACTTGTAATACGGTTCCTACTTCGTCTAATGAAGCTGATGCTTCAAATCCCGCTAATTGTTGTTTTAAAATTGCTGATACTTCAGCTGGTTTTATTGATGCCATTATGTATGTTTTTTAAAACTAAATTCTTTTATAATTATGAACTAAAACTATCGTTTTCAAATTGTCTTTTTAGCAATTGTAATTTATTTGCCAAACTTGCATCATATTGTATATCGCCAATACGAAGAATAAATCCGCCAATAATATCTG
>Ga0209414_1000188_pt1 | contig 28401 bp, 31 predicted proteins | sample LakVidmifraction_4_FD_181154 | JGI IMG/M metagenome (GOLD analysis project Ga0209414, IMG submission 181154) | Hypersaline microbial communities from Lake Vida, Antarctica - Brine Hole Two &gt;0.2 micron (SPAdes) (version 2) | ecosystem: Environmental > Aquatic > Non-marine Saline and Alkaline >...
GTTTTGTTGTAGCTTCTCGCGGTGTAGGTACTTGATTGAGAATTGAGATAAACAGCTTTCTGCTTATTATTGGTGGTGAAGTTACGTGATCCACCAATACTGCCTAACATGCCACCACCTAGATAATTTTGGTAAGCCGTCATTTTTGCGCCGTCAATTTTTAGATACGCGCTAGCGTCAATTTCAATGCCACCACCACGATAAGATACTTCACAACGTAGCGTGTTTTCTGTAATGTATTCAATAAGATTTATTTTTGACATATATATGTATTAGTTGCTGATAAATGCAATGTTACTCTCTACAATTTCCAACATGATCGCGTCCTGGTTCAATTGCTTGCGTAGGTCCCGGCATAATTTGGTGATCGTTGCGTCACTGCTATCGGTTACAATTTCAATTTTTAGAGTGTTTTCTCTAGCGCCTTTCCAATATCCTATGACTTGCTCGGTGGTAAATCCTTCAAAGTAGTTGCCGGTGATTTCAATAATTTTTTCAACTTCAAGTTCTTTTGTCTCGTTATTGTGGCCAACGTATAGAATTGCTTTTTTCATAAATATAATTTTGGTAAGTCGCTAACTGGACTTATTAATAGTCTATCAGATGTCGCTGTCGCTGTCTAGTAATTACTAGACGTTTTACTAGCTATAACACTCAATCTTTTACTTGTCAATTTTGTTATGATCTTACCTATATAGGTATTGAAACGGGGCATTTTTTAGGGTAAAAATGTAAAAAGTAAAATTCTATAAGGTAGGACTGTGGTAGGATTTTTTTTGGGGTGCTTTTGGGTGGGTGAGGATGGTAAAAAGAAAAAATAAAAAAATAAAAAGATAAAAGCCATAAGGTAGGAAAACATACCTTATGAGTAGAATACCGTTATTCTAAGCCATATATTGACTTGACAAAGTGTTAAATGTGTTGGGGCACAAGAGTCGTGTCCCGAGTCATGTCCCGAGTCATGTCCCGCTTTTTAGCCTTGTTTATAGCCATATTTTAGAGAGAGGGACACAAGGACACAAGAATCGGAAAAAAAGCGGAAACACTTTTTTCCTTTTTTTTTACGCGCAGCGCTTTTTTTGCCATTCTTGTGTCCTTGTGTCCCGTGGTCATTCTACCCTTGCAGGTAGCCATATATTAAATTGCTATTGACGGGACACAAGAAGTAGTGTCCTAGTACATTTATTTTGATATGTCAATAGCCATGAGTTTTGTATTTTGTCAAAAAAGAAAAGCTCATTTTGTCTAGCGTTTTAGTTAGTGGGGATTTTATTTGGGAGGGGGTGAGTCCCTCCGAACATACCCCGGTCGAGTTAGTTTAGAATCTCCCCCTACCCCCCAAGAAAAATAAATCAAAAGCCCAAGAAAAATAAATCAAAAGCCCAAGAAAAATAAATCAAAAGCCCATCAAAAATAAAGAAAATACATCAAAACTATATAAATATAATTTTCAATTTTAAAAAAGTTTTAAAAAAAATTTCCCCAAAAAGTTTACTACTACAAAAAAGGTGTGATATTATTCTGATATGAAAAGACCATCAACAGGTTCAACTCCCAAACAGTATGCGTACGCTACAATGAGATTAACTGGTCAGGGAGGTTCTAAAAAAGAAATAGCTCGTAAGGCTGGGTTCTCTCATTCTGTGGCTAAGAACGCTAAGTACAAAATTGAGAATACTGAAGGCTACCAAAATGCGGTTATTGTTCTCGCTCATGAAAGTAACAATCTATTACTAGCTATCCTCGCTGAGTTTAAAGCGCGTGGTGTAAAAAACTTTTCAGACAAAGATCTTATTGGTTCGCTTAAAGCTATGACAACCGCTTGGGATAAAATTGATAATAAAAGAGCCCCTGCTAAATTAAAAACTGATGAAGGGAATCCTTTGCGAGCAGTGTTTACTAAACGAGTTGAAACTCAAACAGTTAGATTTGAAAAAGAGAAGCAGGATAAAATTTCCAAACAGGAAAAAGCTACCGCGCGTGAGGCCGAAGTCGTTGCGGTGGGTGAGGGGATTGATATGGATTTTTAAACGATGGCCAAATACAATATACAATTTCAGAAAGAACATAACGCCAGTATTGTTGCTCAGTTAATTGAGGACCCTGATTTAATTGAAAACAAACGGTGGCGGATGAACAATTTATATTGGATCATTACTAAAGACGTGGAAAGTCCTAAGTCTCTGTTTCTTATGAATCGGGCGCAGCGGCACTTTTTTGAGAATTATTTAAATCCGGACGATCCGAGTAAGCGGTACTACCGGCATATTATTCTTAAGTCGAGGCAACTGGGGTTTACTACGTTTTATGACTTATGGATTTTGGATGAGATTTTATTTAATACCAACCGTGAAGGTTTAGTTATTGCTCATACGCTGGGTGATGCGACTGAAATTTTTGACCGTAAGATTGACTACGCGATTCGGAATATGAACGAAGAGGTTAAAGGAGCTTCTTTTAAATTGGTTCGAAACTCAGCGAAAAAGATTCAGGTGGTTATTGATTATGGGCCGGAGGAAGGTTCCACCAGTTCAATTCAGGTATCAAACTCTGGCCGGTCGGGAACTTATTTCTACGTACACATCTCTGAGTTTGCGAAGCTTTGTTTGGCCTACCCAAAACGAGCATCGGAAGTTGAAACCGGAACATTTCCAGCGGTTCCGTTTGATGGATCTATTTTTATTGAATCGACAGCGGAAGGAATGGCCGGACGTTTTTACGAGATGTTCAACGAGGGGTGGCCGACGAGAGATACGATTACTCCGATGAAATCACGAGTCATGTTCAAGCCGCATTTTTATAACTGGCAGTACGACGATACTGAAATGGCTAAAATTACGGAGATCATTCCAGTGGCTGAAATGGAAATGGGGGAGATTGATTTTGCTGAGTATCAGAAAGATCATAATTTGAGTGACGTTGAAATCACTTACTACTACATGAAGTGGCTACAGGCCGGAGGTAAAAACTCTACCGATGCGGTTAATAAGTTGCATCAAGAATTCCCTACCACCACGGAGGAAGCGTTTCTCTCAACCGGTCAGGCGTATTTTCCAACTGCTAAAGTGTTTGCGATGATGCAGAAAGTGGTCAATGGTACGCGCGGGGAATTATCGAAAGACGAAAAAGGTGAAGTTAAATTTCAAGAGTTTTCTGCCGGGAATTTAGAGGTGATTGAAAAGCCGATAAAAGGTATGCGGTATGTGATCGGGGGTGACACGGCAGAAGGTCTCGCCCACGGAGACAGTCAGTGTTTATACGTATTAAAACATTCAACCGAAGAGTGTGTGGCCGTTTACAAATCCCAAGTGCCTCCGGATGAATTTATTACTGAGGCTTTCAATGTGGGCAAGTATTACAACTGGGCGCTGCTTGGAATTGAATCAAACAAAGACGGGCTGTGGGTAAACGATGGTCTTGATAAGCTGGGGTATGTCAATCTCTACTACCGGAAATCGTTTGACGATATCACTAAAAACATCACCAAGTTCTTTGGTTGGAAAACAACATCGGCTACGCGACCGTTCGCGCTCGCTGCGCTCAAAGCTATCTTCTTAAAGAAAGAAAACGGATTTCCGATGGCTATTCTAGTGGAAATGATTACGTTCTTGCGAAATATGAAGGGGCGACCAGAAGCTCTGGCCGGTAAGAACGATGACGTGGTTATGTCCGCATCGATTGCGTATGCTATTTTGCAAGAAATTGGAACGTACGTTGTTCAATCCAGCGACAGCGAAGGATTTTCGTACGCTAAAGCCATCTTTGGCGAACCTCAAAATCAGGACCGATTAGTAAATCATTCACAACACCAATCAGAAACCTCGGGAGTAAGAGAGTTATAATACCTTCATGGGTCGCAGATACAAAAGCCTCCACCACAATCTCCAGCCGGGAGAGAATGTTGTATTCCATCGCGAGCATCGATCACCTCGTAATCGCAGTCTAAATAAAATTAGAGTTCTTCGCGAACATAAAAAATCAGATCGTCGAAATTGGAAAAACACTGTCAAAAATCAAAAATATTTGCTAAACCTTGAGAAAAAAAAGAAATAGGTGGTATATTTATGAGAATAGCGAACTTGTTTTAATTTTAAAAGACTTTATTATTACCGATATGTATAAAAAAACCGATTCACCTGAAGAAGCCGAACTTTTGGGTGGAGAAAGTACTTCTAACACAACTAAGAAAAAAACTGTCTCTGATGAAGACAAAGCTTCTTATATTTTTGTTGAGGATAAGAAGAAACTGATGAAAGAATCTCAATACCGAAAGCGGTTTGACGAACTTTCAAAAGAAATTGAAGCTAACATTATCAACACCACCGTCTCCTACGGCAAAAAAGTGTACGAAGAGACCGGTTGGGGGTCAATGGTTTTTTATAATAAAATGTCCAACGGCGCGTACGATATCAATGTGTATCCGCAAAAGATAAACGGCCAAAACGACAACAAATCTGGCGTGCCAGTGTCTCAAGAACCAATTGCTCTATCTAAAATTCTTATTGCTACATCGGTCTTGGCTGGTAAAGTCCCAGATTGTGAGGTGGTTGGTGACGATAAAATTTACAACAAGGCAGCTCACGAACTATGGAAGCGGACTTGGACATTGAAAGGTGGAAATGGTCAGAATACTTTGGAGCGAACGTATCAAAATCTATTTACCTACGGATGGGCCGCTTGGCGGACTTACCCGAGACGAGTTTCAGTCAAGCGAAAAGGAATCGACAAGATTCTGTTTGACGATATCTATCGAGAACCAATGGATCCAGCCCGGACTTGGTTTGGAATTGGTCAAAATGTCGGTGATTACTGGTCTCAGTTTGAGGTGTACTACGAGAAAGATATTCTTAAAGCGGAACTGTTTAAATTGGTTCCAGAAACAGAGAGCTTTAAGTCACGAAAAAACTTTCTTGAAAAGTGCTCAACTTCTGACGAGTCAAAAGACGAAAATCAATTATTGTCTCAAAATTCATACACTATTGGTTACTACGAAAACGTAATACTTAACCGGTACGTAGTAAAATGTGGAAAGTACATTATTTACGATGGGGAACTTCCAAATGACGATAGCCATGGATCGATTATGGTGGTTCGATGTTTTGTTAAAAATATTTTGGACCCGCATGGCGTTGGTTTGTACGAAATGATGCGCGGAAATACAGCCCTGTTTACCTATATCAACTCATTAAACGCGCAGCAGGTTGAAGCCGAAATTTTTCCACTACTGTTTGGCCCGCAAGTGCAAAATGGAACCAATACCTATCGACGGTCTCCAAATGTCATTAACCCGAAAAATCCCGGTAGTTCTATCGATGTAGTTAAGACTTCGGGGAACGTGCAGCAGGGTATTGCTTTTGGCCGAGACCAAAAAGTTGCTATCGAAGAAAATACGGGAGTCAACAATATCGTTGCGGGACAAAATGCTGAGTCAACTCTTGGCTCAACCGTCATTATGAAAGAGGCAGCTCTGAACCGATTGACCCCTCCTAAAAACTCGATGATGAACGCTCTGCAAACAGATGCTCACATTGCAATGTCTTGGATTGAACAGACGTACCCAGTGGACAAAGTATTTATGATTGACACAGACGAAAATGTAGCTGAGTTTGCCAAGCAAAATCCTGACTACTTTATTGAAAGCCAGAGCGTGACCGGAGACGACGATGAAACGATTGTTGGCCATGTGGTAACCGCTTCGAGAAACCTTCGAATGAACTTTGACTTTACTCCCGAGGGTGAACTACTTGAAGACGTACCAACTAGAACCATTTCAGCTCGAAATCTGTTTAATGAAATGCGTGAGCATGGTCATAAAAAAGCTTACATCGAATTTGTCATGGATCCGGATTCAATGCTTGTGCCTTCAATGGAAATCCAGAAGCAAAACTACATGGCTATTTCTCCATTAATTACAAATCAGATAAATTTAATTTTTGATATTCGTGGCCGAGATCCAGAAGCTGCGGCGGTACAGATGCGGGCGTTTGAGCGGATGTTGAAAATTCAAAAAGAAAATATTTTTGATTACATTCCAAAAGCTATTTACGATCAGATTATTGCGCTACAACCTTCTGAAATACCACCACCATCAACTGAAGAACCAATTGATAAAACCAAACTTTACAAAGATGCTCCAGCTGATGTGCAGCGATCGATTGAAGAGGCAGCTGGATTGCAGCCGTCTGAAAGCGACATGATGGCTCCCCAAACTCCAGGTACAATTCCTCCACTAAAAAGAGAGAATCCTGAAGCTGGAGTCCCTGGACAATCAGATGATCCTAATCTTGGCCGGCCTTTAAGTCCTGGTAATATTCCTCGACCACAATCTCCAATGGGAGCAGCTAATGATGCTAGTATGGGTCGAGCAGCCGCTGGTCCTGGTGGATTTTTCCCCAATTAATTAAAAAAATATGTTAGATGAACAATCAGAAATTCAGAAAAAAATTGCTTTTGCTCAAAGTGATCATATTGCTACTGTTATTTCACTTATGAAAGAGTGTGCTCAACAGCAGAAACTTGTAGGAGATACTGAATATGAAACAGTAGTAAATGCCGTAACGATGGACGCGCAAGGTGCAATGATTATTAAATTTATTAATGCTATAGACTTCATCAAACAAGGTGGTCTTGTAACCCAACAAAAATAATGAAACAAGCTACCGAACTAAAAAAAGAACACTTTACTCTTCAGGTTAATTATAGTGAAGAGGCCATTGAAAAAAAACTAATGAAGTTTCAAACCAAATCAGGTGATGAGTTTGTGATCAGCGCTGAAGAAATGTCTACTATTTTGATTGGTCAAGTTAATTCCGAATTAGTAGCAGCCACATTTGTTGAATCAGAGCGAGTTGATGTTGTAGAGGTTGAACGACAACTAGCAGTAAGACTAGACAAAGATTTTAAAAAAGGGGAAGAAATTCGCCTCACTTACGTTCACCCTTACCCAGTAGAGTTTGCTCTCATCGAAGAGGCTGCCAAGATTGCTAAAATCCGCATGGATGTTCCAGCTCTCAGGTTAACTAACGAGTATATCGACGATGTACGTAAAAAAATTACTCCAGTTCAACATCGCTTTGTTGACTCATTTTACAAGTTTTTCAAAGGACTATTCTCAAACAAACGAGTCGCTGGTAACCCTTAAAAGTTGCTAGTGACATTATAAAATAAGAACCCCTTGGTGAAGGGATATATCACTGTAGAAATATATGTCGTTAGCGACCAAACAAAAGAAAGCCGAAAAACTCGGAATCGTCTTAGAAGAAGGTGCGACCGAACTACAGATCGATGAATTGATCGATGCAAAGCAAAGCTTTATTGAGCAGCAAAAAAAAGAAGAGGCAATCAAAGCTAAAGAAGTTGAGGAGGCAAAAGATAAGGCCAAGAAAAACACCTTTGTACTGAAGGACGTTGATGGAGATGATGTTGATCAGGCCGATTATTTCTTTGCTCGTACTGAGGAAGAGGTAATTGATAAAGTTACTCATAAAGCAACGACAAAAACAGCCCCTCCTTACTTCAATGTAATTTGTGGATTGCCGGTTGATCGAGAAGAGTTGATTGAAGCTTTTCAGTTGCACTTTCCCACCCGAAAAGGATTTTTGTTTTACAAACTAAAAGATAAAGAAGTGTATTTGGTAATTATTCCATTAAAATACGCAACGACAATCAGCAAATCAAACGAGTCTCGACCTGGTGACTTCCAACGGCACGCCCTTTCTTTTATTGGTGAGGGTTCTGTAAATATTGATTCACTTAAGTTAAAGCTAAAAAGAATTGCAGGTCACTCTTCTATCTCCACAGAGCCACTTGCGTAAATTCCAAAAGACTATTATTATAAAAGTAATTCCAACGGCAACGGTCACGATACGATCGGATAAATATGGATCTAAAAGATGAAATCAAAGATGTGAACACTGAAAATGATGAAACAGCTCTTGATGCAGAGCTAGAAGAATCACTCCAAAGTGTTAAAGCTGGAAAGACTCTCGAGGTTAAACCTCCAGAGCAAACTGAAGAAACAGAATCAACTGAACCCGCTGGTGAAGAAGCACCAACTGGAGAAACTGCTACTACAGACGAGGCACCCAGCAATCCTCAAGCAACTGAAGCAGCTGGAGAAGACGAGTTTCGAATTCCTAACAAAGGCAAGTTCGAATCTGATGAGTCTTATGAAAAACGAGTTGAGCTATTTGATCTGGTAAAAAGGAGAAAAGCAGCCAACACTTCAGCAGCAAAAGAAGCACTTTCTGAAAAAATCGCTGAGACAAAGGGTGACCTGAAGACTCTAGGTGCAACAGAAAGATTTACTCAAACAAAGGTTGAGGAAGGACCTATTAGTCCAACCGAAGAAGTAGACCCACAATTGGCAGCAGATCAAGCGCGATTAAAAGAGCTTGGTGGTGCAACTAAAGAGGATATTGCTGAAATTATCCGTCAAGAGAGAGAAACGTCTGAAGTACAAAACGATCTTAAAAAATTCGTGGAAAAACACTCGGATTTAAAAGATGAAGATGTTAGAGAAGTATTCTTTGACTTTGTTGAAAAAAACTATATTTGGCAAGGTAAGTCAGGAAAAGAGTTGACTGCAACTCTTGAAATGGCTCGAGAAAATATGTTTCGTCCATCTGAGTCGATACAAGATCGCGTACTGAAAGGAGCTGGAGTTGCTGAAAAAGTAAACGCTATGCAGTTCCCAGGAGGGAACACAAATAGAGCAGCTTTTACTCCAGAAATACAACAATCTATTGACGAAATAAAAGCTACAGGAATGTCCGAAGAAAAAGCAATTGAATTACTTTCCGACGACTAATAAAACAACCTCTTCGATAATTTATCTAAAAGTATGGCTTTTATTCAAAGTGTCATTAAGAATCCAACCCGATCACTCCGAGAAGTAGCAAAAGGATCTGCAGTAGTAATGACTAAAGGTTTCGCTGTTACGCGAGTTTCTGGTCTAGCTGTAGATGCAGCCGCTGCAACTGCTCGGGACCAAATTGTAGGTATCTGTAACCAGGACATTCTAGCAGCGCAAGCTCTAGTTCAAGTTCCTGTTATCGATGTCTTCGACCAAGATCTTTGGATTGCTGATACGACAAACAACTCAAATGCTGCTCACAACGGGCAGTTGATGATCATTGGAGCAAACGCAGGTCTGGTAAACAACACAGGAACAACTTCAGGTGTTGGAGTTGTTCAGCAAGAAGGAGTGTACGGTGCTGCAGCTGACCGGAAAATTCTGGTTCGGTTTATTTAGTAATAATTAATCTATCTCACATATATGAATGGAACAATTCAAGACTATGCAGTGATCATGAACAATGTGATGAAGCACATTGCACCCAAGGTTTGTGCAGACATCAAAGCGGAGTATTTGGACTTCATGTTCAAAGTAACTGACAGCCAAAGAATTTATTCTGACGTTGGAGTTACTGGTTTAGGAATGGCCGAAATCATTCCTGACGGTGGTGTAGGAAATTCTGATGCCCCAATCCAAGGGTACTCAAAAAACTACAAACAAATGCACTTTACAAAGAAAGTTCGATTAACTTTCCAATCAAACTTCTTCTTGTTTGATGGTGCAGCTGCAAAGATCAAGGGAACAGTAAAGGCGAAGGTCCTGGAAGGAAAGAACTCAATCGAGCTAGCTAAAAACTACCTCGCTCAATGTCTTCTTTCCCAAGGTTTTGGTACATCATTCACATGGTTACCAATCAACAACGTAGGTACTCCAACTCCAATTTCAACCATGGGAGCTGACGGAGTACCTTACTGGGCAGCTAACCACCCTCGAGAAGATGGTGGACCGGTCTGGACTAACGTAGTTGTTGATGGAGCTACACCTTCACCACAATTTACTTATTCTTCATTGCTTGCGGCTCGCCGACAGCAATCGTTGAAGAAGGACGGTCGAGGTATGCCATTGATGTCAACGCTTGATACTTTGGTAGTTCGAAATGGATCAATCTCAGCGCAGTTTGCTAAGACTATCAACGAAACTATGAAGAAAGGTCTTGCGCCAGCGCAGGTAAACATCTTCAACAACGCACCAGCTACTGACACTTTCAGTATTGTTGAGTTGAGTCCGTTTGAAAATCAAGGTATGACTGGCCTGATGTGGGGAATGTTCGATTCTAAAATGAAAAATCAAGATTACGGATATCTCTACATTGAAGCTCTTGCTACTCGCGCAGAACCAGCTGTCGTTGACCACTTAGGTAACCAAGACCTTGTGATGAACTTCAACGCACTTTCAGTGTTTGGAGCATCAGATCTTCGAGGTTGGATGTGGAGTGCCGGAGACGGAACAACTACTGGCTAACCCCGTAGTCTCTCTACTCAGCCCCTTTTCCTGGGGGTTGGGATAGGCAGATTAAAGCCTTGTTTATAAAAATAATTTCATACGTATGTCTTTACAAGATGCACATAGTAGAAAAATCTCTGAAGCTATTTCAGCACCGGCTGGAGATACCATCATAGTTGCTGCAGCCACTGATGCTTGGCACTACATTCACGAAATAATTGGTGACCTTTCTGCTGCTGGTACAATGAGTGTTATTGCCATAAACGCGGCTGCAGACGAACGAATTCTTGGAACTTTCCAACTCGCAGACGGACAGGGAATAACCCTTCAAGATGAACCAGGTGAAGACAACCGGCCTCGGTTTGAATTTAAACCAGGAGAAAATGCAGTACTCAGAACCGCTGGTGGAACTTTTACTGGTTCAGTACACTGGTCAATTCGACACTAATTTATGAATGACTTAACCCACGCTCAAGCAGAAACAGTGAGAACCTGGGCTCAGGAGAGGGATACTCTCCTTGGGGAAATTTCTGTACTTTCTTCACAAAAGGAGGCTCTGGAAATTGAACTTGTGACAGCTGGGTTAAATTTAGACGAGCTTAACAAAACCATTGCTTTTTCACAAGGAGTACTAAAACAAGTATATGCTTTAGAGGAAAGATTTCGAAGCTCTCTCGATGTAGATATTGTTGAGCTTCAAGTTCAAAAGTCTCGGCTTGAAGGGGAGTGTGTTGCTAAAGAACTAGAGTCAAGCCGGCTTACTGCCAAGAATGACGAAAAAATTCTTTCTATTGTCAATCTTTCTACCGCTCACAACATAATGGAAGATCAGGCTAAAATCGTAAATGATGTAGCTGGTCAAATAATTGAAGCTAGCAAAACTCATCTGTCTGACGTTAAGGTAATTGCTGATGAAATTAAAGCAGTAACATCTGAGGTAATTAAAAAAGCCAACGAGAATGTAGAGCAGACTAATATCGTACTCGAAAAATTACCTCGGTATGTTTTTGAGCTTCAGAAACCAATCCCAATTCGAAGGGTTTATTCAGCCCCACGAAATCACGTAATTGAACCTGAAATAACGTAAATATGTCATATCTTTCAACTTCACCTGGCGATGCAAACAACTTAGGGTATTTTCCTACACTAGCCGCTCTTGAAGCAGCTTTTCCGGTCGGAGTACCAGGAGCTTTTGCTGTAATTGGGACAACTGACACAGTGTGGGTTTGGGATGAAGCCACAACCGATTGGGTTAATACTGGTAATCCTGCACCGGGGCCTGTTGGTCCACCTGGTCCACCCGGACCACCTGGTCCAGCTGGTCCAGGTGCTATGGTAATTGGTGATCCTATCACGTCAGCAATAGCTGGTTCTGTTCTTTTTGCAGGGGTAGGTGGTGTACTTCAACAAGACAATGCTAACTTTTTTTACGATGATACTAATAATAGATTGGGTCTGAGGACTACCTCCCCTGAAAGAAGTTTAGACGTTCGAGGGGGTGGTTACACCAACAATCAAGATTTTGGTTTGCAAATAGCCAATCCAGCAGGAGAATGGCGGGCACGATTTAGTATCAAGTCTGATGCTTCAGGTAATGCACGTACCGCTATTGAAACAGTAGCAAATAATTTTGGTGGAATAAGGGAGGCGATATCAATTCTTCCTAACGGAAACATGGGTCTCAACACTAACGCGCCAGCCAGTCTACTTGACGTAAACGGAGTGCTAAATGTCGGTAATCTTGCTAACTCAAACGCTCAACTTATCGTTAAGGGTGGAGTGGGTGGTAGTGCGCTAATTCACCTTGAAAGAACGGGCATGGCTTTTGATTGGTCATTAGCTGGTGGCGGTCTGGCTTTCAGAGATGTTACTGGAGGAGGAAACGTAGTGGCTAATATGTTTGGTAGCGGTAGTGTAAACCAACTTTATATAGGTCAAAAAGGGAGAGGAGCAGTAGATACAAGCAACTCTTTAATATCGGCTACTACACTCGCAGGTACAGCTTCAGTAACTAATGGAGCGGGAACTTGGTTGCGACTACAAGGCGGTCTAGGAACAGGGTCAGGAGTGCCAGGAGATGTTGAAATCAGTACAGGGACAGCCCTTGCAAGTGGTACAGCCGCTCAATCCTCGTCTATCCGTGTCACAATAAAAGGTGAAACTGGTGACATGGGTGTTGGTATACTTAATCCTTTACAAAGACTTGCTGTGGCAGGAAATCAGTCAACTTCTGGTTACTTGTTTGTCGGCTCAAATGCTGTTCCACCAAATACAACAGCAGGAGACTTGTCGGCACAACGACTGGCGGTTGGTCCAGGTACTACTCTCGTTAATGGTACTTATGCTGGTATAGCTGGAACTTTAACAGCCACTGCTGTTGGTGCAATCGCAGGAGTAAATGTCGTTTCAACCATCAACCCGACTGGTAACTCAGCTGCCGACTTCCGTTCATTATCTATGAGCAACAACTTTAACACCGCTTTTAACTTGACAGCGGCATTAGATGCTGCGCCAAAAGCGGGATATTTTGAGAACCGTATCACCAACGCAGGGACGATAAATACCATAAACGGTATACTTTCTAACGGCATGTTGCTACCAGCCGCTGCTGCTTCCTTAGGTACAGTTACGAATGTAAATAGTATCTTGGTGCGAGGGGTCAACTCATTTGGTAATGCTCTTACCACTACTATCACTAATACCTTTGGGGTGCGCGTCTTAAACAACGGCGTTGGTCTTGGTCCTATTAACTTCATCAACACTGTTGGTATTGGTATAGATAATCAAACCACGGGCACTAATAACACCAATCTTTTGATTGGTCAGTCAGCTGTCCCAACGGGGAACTTTGGTATTTACAATTCATCAGCATACGATAATTACTTTGCTGGGAATATGGGTATAGGGACTATCACCCCCGCTACTAGGCTTGACGTATCAGGCGCGTACACGCAACGACCACTAGCGACTGACCCCGCTGACCCTGCTAATGGAAACAGTGTACAATGGGTGAGTGACGGTACGGGTTCAGGGGATGTAGGGGACGTGATGATGAAGATAACTGTCGGAGCAACCACTAAATTAATCACCCTTATTGATTATTCAATAGCATAAGATATATGACAAACGAACAAGCAATTCTAATAATTAACAACGTACTAGAGAGTCTCTCATTGAGCTACAAAGACCACGTTGTATTAAAACAAGCCTTAGAAGTTCTAACCGTAAATGAAATAGTCCCCAACCCAGAAGAAGAAGTGACCACCCCAGAAGAAGAAACCACCCCTAAGAAAAATAAAAAATAAATATGACTAAAACATTCACTCTAAGTAGCGAAGAAGTAGACTCAGAGCAAAAGACAATTACCGTTTCAGAAACCAAACAAGTTACCACTGAAAGCCGAACCAGCGTTGCTCAGCTAAAGACTGAACACGCGCAAATCCTAAGCCAGATTGAAGGCTTAAAAGGGCTTGCCGATGCAGTAGTGGACCAACTTACGGACATAAACGACAACGCAGCTATCGATATAACGGTATCAAACATCCCTACCAAATTAAGTAAATAAACTATGACAAAGGTACTACTAGACACCGATAAAGCAGCAGTCGTCGATGCCATTAGCGGTGCAACTATTCCAGACGCGGGTACACCAGCAACTACAGACAAGGTGCTTATTCAGGATACTAGTGATTCCGATAATCTAAAGTATGTCGACGTTTCTGAGCTTGCAGGGGGTGGTTCTGATGTACAAATTTTTACTGCTACAGGTTCAGGTACTTGGACTAAACCAGCGTCAGGTACGATGGTAAAAGTGCAAGTCTGGGGAGCGGGCGGTTCAGGTGGTAGAGGTCAAGTTTCTGTCCGCACTGGCGGCGGCGGAGGTGGTGGTTGTTATGTTGAGAAAATCTTCCCTATTGCCAGCCTTGCAGCTACCGAAGCGATCAGTAACGGCGCAGGCGGAGCGGCGAGAACAGTCGCAAGTACTCCAGGTCTTGTCGGAGGCAATTCTACTTTTGGAGCGGCTGCCACATTAGTCACTGGTTTTGGTGGCGGCGGCGGTGCGGGTGACGGAGCAGGCGGAGGCGGCGGCGGAGGTGGTGGTCTGTTGTCCGCTGGTTCTTCCGTGACCTCGACCACAGGTGGTAACGGCGGAACACCAAGAGGTGCTTTTGCAGCCGTTTCGACAGCGACTTCACGGGCTGGCACAGGTGGCGCACCAGGCGCTTTTGGTAGCAATAATATTTTAGGCGGCGGAGGCGGCGGAGGCGGTGGAAACTTTGGGAGTATATCAGGTGGCGACACTGTATCTGGCGGAGGTGGAGGAGGAGGTTCTTCAGACGTTACAGGTAATGGAGGCAACGGTGGTAATAGTTTTTATGGCGGCGGTGGAGGCGGCGGAACTGTTTTAAGTGCGGGTACAATAGGTGTTGGTGGGGTATCTTTATTTGGCGGTAAAGGAGGAGATGGGAGTAAAAGTACAACGGTAGCAGAATCGGGGTCACAGCCAGCAGGCGGAGGTGGAGGGTCTAACGACGCAAACTCAGGTGCAGGAGGTAACGGTCAAATTATTGTAACTACATATTAAACATGTGGCGTTCAGAAAAAACTAAAGCTGGTTCAGACCTCATTTGGGATGGGGTCGAGCTTGGTATTGCTCAGTCTCCTACTAAGGGAACAGCGATTATTCAGAACGCCAACATAGCTACCGAACAGGGAGAGGTGATGGCTTCATATGCACGGGTAAGTCAACAACCAGCACTAGTGTCTGGCACGTTAACACCTGATGGAGCGACTGATTTTACAGGACCTGCAAACCTGCGTGTAGGACAATGGATCAAGGCCACGGCTTCCACCGTGTCGTCTATTCCAGTATTTAATGCTCCGACCACGTTAGCCGTTGATTATCTTATTGTTGCGGGCGGTGGCGCGGGCGGTGGCTGTAATATCGGCGCGGGCGGAGGTGGAGCGGGGGGTGAAGTTATTGCAGACGCTACTGCTATTGCGGTGGGAAACTACCTAGTAAAAATTGGTAACGGTGGTCAATACTTGTCATCGACAATCTTAACCGAATCAGATGGTAAACCTTCCAGCATAGCCACTATAGATACAGCAGACGGCGGCGGAGGTGGCGGTTCCTCATTTTTAGCGTCTGTGAATGGGCGGCCAGGTGGAAACGGAGGCGGTGGAGGATTTACCGATCTATCTGTTCAGGGGTTGGGTGGGATTGGAACACCAGGGTTTAATGGAGGCTTAGGTACAGGCGGCACTACAGGCCGAGCTAAAGGAGGAGGAGGAGGAGGAGCCAGTGAAGCGGGAGCAGCACCTGTAACAGATCGAGCAGGAAAAGGCGGTAATGGACTTACTAGTGCCATTTCTGGGACGTCTACTCCCTACGGGGGGTTGTCTTGCAGTAACTTTTAATCCTCTACTACCAACCTTTAACCCCGCTTGGGGACACCGCCGCTTACTAACAACATGATACAATAATTAAATATGACAAATACAACCAGAAAAATTGACGAGAGTACAATCGAATTATCAAAAGTAATCCCACAAGAGGTTATCCCAGAAAAGACAGAGAAAGACCAATACAGTTTTGGCTTTTTAGTAGAGCAAAAAAGAGCATTAGAAATTGATTTGGCCAACACGGTCACAAGGCACACTGGGGAATTAGCTATCGCCGAAGCTAACCTTGCAGAAGTGGTAAATCTATTGGCTGAGTGTGCTAAACTTGGCATTGATGGTGTAAAACCAGAACCAGAAGAAAAACCAGTTTAATTATAAAAATACATGAGAACTAAAAAATCAAAGATGAAAAAAACAAACTTAAGTAAAGTTAAAAGCAATTTTGCCTTAGGTGGTCGTGATCCGAAAGAGGTATTAGAAATAAAAAAGCCGAAGGAACAAAAAACTGTAAAAGCATCTGAGACAGTAGACCCTGTAGCAGTAGACCCTGTAGCAGTAGACCCTGTAGCAGAAGCTGCAGCTAAAGCAATAGTAGAAGCTCGTACTTTACTTATTGAAGAAGAACAGAGGGCTCTTAATGCTTTCGGTACGGAGATAGGTGAAGTATGTGCGAAGCACGGATTTACCTTAAAGGTCAATTACGAAATCGTCGCGGTTAAAACTTAAGCAATATGCACTTTGGGGAAATCGTGACAACAATCTTCGAGCCTACTTTTCTTAAAGTCGGCACATCAGCAATAATGACAATTTCTTTTTTGTTTGGAGACTTTCATTCACAAGCATTAATAGCAATTTTAATGCTCATGGTTTTTGACACTATTCTTGGAATAATGGCTACTTATCACGAAAATAATCCGATTACTTCACGTAGATTTTCCAGAGTAATACAAAAAGGGGCTGTTTACTTTATCGCCATTTCAGCTGGGTACTATGCCGACACAACGATCAGTTTTGATATTATCCAGTCTACAATGATTGGGTTTATTGGTATTACTGAATTTATTAGTATACTAGAGAACATGGGGAGACTCGGTTACCAAACTCCAAAGAAATTATTAAATCAGCTTAAAGGTTTTCAGTCTCGAAAATAACAAATCTGTTAATCAATAAGGTATAATCTATATATGGAAAATATTTTACGATCAGCTTCAAAAATAGTATTTATCATGATGGCCGTAGGTATCAATGCGGCACTTTTTACTAATAAAATTAGTGCTGAACAGTACATGATTATTGCTTCAATGGCCTTCACATTTTACTTTGCCAACAAGGGAGATTCGGACCAACCATACGCCGGTAAATAGTTATTATGCCAAAAGCTTCTCCCAAGAATAAAATTAATACGGGGAGGTTTAAAAAAGGATGTGTTGGTATCCGTAAAGGAGTCCCCGTATCTGAAGAGACTAGAGAAAAGATGAGGCAAGCAAAAATTGGTAAGAAAGTCACTTTCTCAGACTCTCACAAAAGAAACTTAAGCATTGCCTTAAAAGGAAAAGAGCGACCACACCTTCAGGGGAAAAAAAGAATTTTTACTGAGGACTGGAAAGAGAATATTAGACTGTCTAAAGTTGGTCAACCCAGCAAATCTAAAGGTAAAAGCTGGAAAATAAATCCGATCCATATACCAGCTATGAAAGAAAGAATGCTTGGCAGTAAAAACCCCTCGTACATTTTTGATAGAAGTAAGCTTGCTAAGAAACAGATTAGAAATGACGGAGCTTATTTTGAGTGGAGAAATTTAGTAAAAGCAAGAGACTGTGGAAAGTGTCGGATTGATAATAAGAACTGTGGTGGTAGAATAGAAGTGCATCATATTTTGAAATGGTCAGACTACCCTAATTTAAGATATGAAGTTAATAACGGTATAACCCTGTGCAAGTTACACCATCCTCGAAAGAAAGTTGAAGAAATAAGAATGATTTCAACTTTTAGAGAGTTAATTTTTTAAATATTTTGTTTCCGCAAATCACAATTCGACACAATATTGGCAACATTATTGAAATTCCAAACCAGCTAAATTCTAGCGTGTTTACTTACCTGTCGAATAACTTTGCGATTGGGGTAACAGCACTTACTGTTGATAATGCCATTGATTTTACAGCTGGGGAGATTTTGCTTTTGTTAGGATCTATGGGTGCCGAAAATGCAGAATTTATTGCATCAGCTAGCCACATCGACCAAAGCTTTGTAACCCTCTCAACCAAACAACCACACAATCGAGGAGACTTAGTATCTCAAGTAAATTACGACCAAGTAGTGATTTCAAAGTCAGCTACCATAGATGGAACGTATACAGTACTGGCGACTCTTTCTCTCTCTGTAACACAACAAAAAACTGTACACTTTGACTCTGCAGGGCTAACGTCTGACTATTACAAACTACAGTGGCAAAATTCTCTAACTAGTGATTTGTCACCGTTTTCACTACCGGTCAGTGTACTTTCTTACCCAACTAATTCAGTTGGTAGCGTTATTCTTCCAGTTTTATCAGCGATGGGCGTATCAGAAAATGATAATAAAATAACCGTTCCTTTTTGTCTTGAGGCAATCAACGATGCTCGAAAATACGTGGACATGAAACTGTACGGAATTCGACACGCTTGGCGTTCAGAGTTTGAGCACCCGATTAAAGTTTTGGCCGGAACCAACTTTGCGCTTCTTCCCGATGATATCGACTTTGATGAGTCCGATCGCTCGCTGCTCGCTGCTCGGTTCATTACCTCGAATGTACTGGCTCCGTTCAATCTAAACTACATCGACAAACGGTCATGGAATCAGCGTTCCTTCAACATTGGAGGCAGTAAAAATACCGTATTAGCGGGTATTGCAGCCACCACAATTTCACTTGAAAGTGCTGGTGATTTCCCGCTTGGGACAAATGCCGGAGTGGCTTACGTGGCCACTTCTGCTTACAGTCAGACCCTTATGCAGATTGCGTACACTGGAGTTAATCAAGATACAAATCAGTTGACCGGAGTAACGGGTATTACGAGAGCTATTCCGGTTGGAACTCAAATCTGGGTTCGTCCGACAATCGCTCAACCCTTTTCCTACACTGTGTATGATGACCGGATTGTGTTTGATCGAGTTATACCAGGCTCAATGCAGGGGGTAAATGTGTATATTGATTACTACCGAAAATCGGGAGAAGTGACTGATTTGTATCAAGATTTGAAAGAGCCGTACCGAGAAATATACAAATGGTATTTACGATATGCCATTAAATATCGAAAAGATATCACTCTAGCTCAGTCTGATCCTGACTACAAAAAATTTGAAGAGTTGGTCGATGCTTTGTTTGCTAACCTTTACACTGGTCAAGATACGACAATAATTACTTCATAGAACATGAGTAAATTACGATCAATAGAAAGCATTAAAATTCCTTACGCCACTGAGGGTATTATTCGTACTGCAGCGCTTGATGATACAATTGCTCCACAAGATTCAGTACAATTGGCAGTCAATATGAACTTTGACCGAGTTGGGGCTATTCAAACTCGGCCGGGTGTTACAAATTACGCTGATTCAATCACGGAACAAATTAATAATTTTGGTACGCTACGAAACAGCTTACTTCCTGAGGGATACGATTCAATTGAACAAGTTGGCGAAACTAACGCAATAATAACAACTGAGATTCGAAAGCCCATAGCTGTTAAAATAACTGACACTAAAATTGCGGTCTTTTGGCGGGGAGTTGATCAAGACGGTTTTTGTCGAAACTTTTTAGTTAATCCTAACACGGGATCAATGACCGCGATTGGTACTCTAGTTGAATTCGAAACATCTAACTTTATTGATGGAAAAGGGATATTAGTTGGAACAACAGCGAGGGCACTGGTCGCCTGGAGAGGGGTAGATTTTGACGGGTTTGTTCAAACTTTTGACTGTTCCGGTGATACTATCAATCCTCTAAGTTCAGCACTTGAGTTTGATGTCGTGAACGCAAATGCGATCTCTTTAGCGGAAATTAATGCTTCTAACTTTATTTGTTTTTATGAAGGGGGATCTGATGCTGGAACGGCTACAGTATTTCAAGTTAACGGTGCTACTGGAGCGGTTACACAACCAGGCAGCCCGCTAGTTTTTGAGGCGACTAATAATTTCAGGAATAGTTGTGCTCCACTCGGTGACGGAACTAGGTTTATTAATTCGTGGACCGGCGGTGCCTCTGGGATTCCCAAAGCTCAAATGTTCTCAGTTAATCTTACAACATGGGCCATTACAGCTCTCGCAACTGAAATAAATCTTAGTAACGCTAGTACACCCGGTCCTCTTTTTCCGATTGGTGACGGATCACGTTTTATGTCGTTCTACGTTGCTAGTGGTGCAGCGGCTGGTTTTTCAGCTCGGGTTCTTGAAGCGAACACTACTACTTACGCCTTAAGTGAAATAGGGACACCGGTTAAATTTCAAGACGGTAGTAGTGGAAATGAATTACTTGGTGTGTCCTATGGAGACGGAGAAAACTTTGTAGCTTTGTACACTGAAAATATTGGGTTTGGATACGTTCAACTCATCAACATGAACCCTTCTACTTACGCTATAACTCTCACTCCACCAAAACTTTCTGAGTATGACTTTGCTGGTTCAGGAGAAGGATCACCGATCCTCATATCTCCTACCAAAATTTTTATGGTTTGGTCAACTAATATTAATGCAGGGTTTAGTGCAATGTTTCAAACATTCGGTACGCTAGTAAACGGCCGATGGCTGTATGCTGGTCACGGTGATGAGGTCTCAAACACTGACGATCAAGTGTGGACGGTTAGACGGTCGGGACTAGCTCAAGTGTCGAAACCTCGATTTGCTCAGTACCTAAATTATATTTGGATGGTCAATGGCAATCAGCGGCTAGGCGGTGATCCTGTTGCTACTTCTAAGGGAGGAGCATTTGGGAATGATTTAGTTCCCGTTGATTTTCCTCGCGGTGATTTTATTCACGCTGGGTTTGAAGGTCGAGTTTGGGTGGTTGATAAAACACTGGGAATTATTCATTACACCGACATTGTTCAGTTTTCACCACCGAACATATATACATTAACTTACGACCGTACGGTAAATTTTATCAGTAATCTTTCTCCGCAAACTGGTCAATCATTTACCGCTCTATATCGAGTACCTAGAGCACTTCTTATTTTCACTGAAGACAGTATTTTTAGAATCTACGGAGCCACTTCGCTCGATGCGTACCCAGCCTACAACGTGGGAACTTTTTCTCAGGAATCAATTGTTGAATCGAAGACGGGAATATTCTTTCATCATTCGTCTGGTTTTTACCAGTTTGATTATGGATCTCAACCAGTAGAAATTTCTCGAAGAATTATTGACTTTGTAAAAGCTATTCCACGTTCAGCGTACAGTGACGTTAAAGGAGTGTACGATGGCTTTGATACCGTGGAATGGTCAGTGGGATCAGTCACCGTTGAAGGGGTAGTATTCTCAAATTGTGTGCTTCGCTACACTCTATCGACTCAAGTCTGGACAGTGTACGACTACACTGGAAACGTCATTACCGCGATGATTTCCTACGACAATGGTGAATCAATCAATCACTTAATTGGCACTAGCGCTGGATTAGTGGGAGCTCTTGACACCGGAAACACTGATTTTGGACAGCCTTTTTACTACGAGTTTATTGACCGGTGGCGATCTTTTACAGAAATGTACTGTGAGATTAAAGCATTGGATGGCATAAACGTGTATTCAGAAAATGCCGCTGGAGCAAATCTAACTTACCAAATCCAAAAGTCGGGACCAAATGCTTGGTTACCTCTTTTGACGGTAAGTGAAAAAAACAACTCTCTTGACCCTAATGCTCATACTGAAGATTTTGATGTCGTTCGAATACGGTTGGCGGGAAATACTAGAGGTGTTCAGGTAGTTGTTCACGGGATTGAAATATTAAGTATGATCAACAAAGGCTTTAATAGAAATTAATGGAACTAGAAAATTTACAAAAAGACCGGTTCCTTCGTAAAGATCCGAACCAGGAAGATTCAACTAAAAACGCGGCTTACGCAGCGGTTAATCCTGTACCCAAGATAGGTAACGACTCAAGAAGAAAGATAGGTCAAACTAACGGTTCTGAAGAAGACCACGGAGCTGAAAATATTTTAACCGGAACGGTTATTACTTCATGCTTTATTCAAACATCTGCCTTACCTTCTCGGATTGAGTTAGAAGGGAACGATTTGACTCTGTTTGATGATACCTACTCTCAAAATGGAAATATTGTGGGGGATGCTTCGAGAATTGTGTTTACCCACGGTTCTGGTAGCCGAAAAAATACAATCACCAGTGGATTTATTTTACAGAAAAGAGCTTTAACTGGAGATACTTATTCAAATGTTTTAGAGCTATTTTCTCCTAATAATGATCCAAGTAGTAATTACATTTTTGTCGGTCGGCGAGGAACAGGAGACAGTAGAAACATCAGGGTTGTAGAAATTGCACCCGACCACCGAACGGACGTTGGTGATTCAGAAGGATATATCAATGGTATTTTTAGAGTACGCGTATCACGTAACGGAGTTGATGCTGATTACCGTGACGGTCTGTATGTCTTTGACCGAGGATCAGAAAGCTCTTCTCGATCGGGAACTGTCAATTGGTTGGTGGCCGGGGGCGAAGGTGGACAAGTTCGCCTTTCTTATATGGCCAGCCGTGAAGGTAATCCTTTGACTGATGCCATATTTGACATTTTTGTGAGCTCCGAGGGGATTAGTTTTTTTGGACTACCCACATCAAACCCTGGTGGCAGCGGTAAAGTCTGGAAAGATGGTACGACTCTGAGAATAACGTGATATTATTAATACAAATAAATTATGACACCTGAAGCTATAAAACAACTGCAAAGAAGTCTCCGTTTAACTCCTACTGGTGTTATGGATACGGCTACTTATGCAGCCATGACAAATGCGGTGACCACTTCAGTTTCTTCTAATCCCCAGATGCAGCAGTACCTGAGAACAAACTCGGTTGAAAGTATAGTAAATGGATTTTTCTCCAATAATCTTTCTGGTATCACTGATATTACCGGTCGACCGTTCACCAGAGAACAACAACAAGCAGCGGTCAGTGAAGCTGAGCGAGTGTTTAATCCGGGATTTAAAGCTCAAGAAGCTTTTGATCAGTCAATGGTTCAAGATACCCTGCGTGGACAACAAGAAGACTTCGGACAGTTCCAACAAGCTGAAGAGGAAATGTTTGAAGATCAAAAAAACCAGTTGGACAATAGTGCAGCTGACCAAGGAGTACTGTTTTCTGGATCACGCATCCAGAAGGAAAATGACTTGAGAAATACCTTTCAAGATAGAGAAGCTATCCAGCGTGGGCGGACTCAAGACAATATCAGAACAACAGCTCGAAATAATCAGTTTAGGAGAGGTAACGAAAACGCTAAAGGTTTGTCTGATTTTTATGACCTGCCCGGCCAGAGTCAATTTAATGCGGGGGTGGCCGGTGGTCAAGTGAGTCGGCCAAACAGTTTGTCTTCTGCGTACAACCCTAATGAATTTAATTTCCAAGGAACACAAAACGTGGCCAATACTACTGCAGTGCAACAGCGAGCGGCAAATACTTTAACAAATACAAGTAGGAAAAAGATTCCATACTAATTTAAAAAAATATGAGATTATACAATAAAATTACCGATTTATTTAATCCTACTACTAATCAAGCTGGAGGTTTTAAGTTTGAAAATCCTAAATCAGCAGATAGCTTGTCGGTAAGATTTGGAGGTAGACCAAAAGCTTCTGAAGCATGGAAAAATTTTGGAAGCCAACGCCAAGTTAATCCCCAGAGCGGATTACCAGGACGAAGACCAAATTTTACTGGTTCAGATCAAGCTCAATCAGCAATGGCTCAAGTTCAAGCTCAAGCACCAATGGGAGGAAGCTCTCAATCAGCGATGGCTCAAGCGCCAGCACCAATGGGAGGAGGTTCTCAGCCGCCTATGAATCCGACGATGGCTCAAGGACCAGAGGCTGCACCAGCTATTCCTTCCCAGTGGATGAAGCCAGACGGAACCTTTTTTACCCCAGACGAAGTTGCTGGTAATATAGCATCGACGTTACAACAGGGAAGTGCTGGAGGTGACATTGGAAAAATAGCTGGAGATAACATTGTTGGAGGTCAGAAAACTACAGAACAATTAGAGACTGAATTGAGATTGCTAAACAACGCTCAAGGTGATATTGCCAGTGGAGCAGAAGATCCGTTTGGAATCGCTTCTGATTCAGGTATTGCCTATTCACCACAAGAACTTCAAGCCATTGAAAATGCGTACGCCGGTATTTATGACCCAGCAATTGAAAGTGCAAGAAATAAAGTTATGCAACGGCAGTCTGAAGAGAAAGAAGCGAAAGAGGCTGAAATTGCTGCGTCCAAAGCTGAAACTGAATTTCAAAATGAATTAACTATTTTGGGTAAAAAGCACGGTTACGATCTTGATAAAATGAAGGCTGACCAGGGGTTTCAAATGTCTTTAGCTTCATACAAAGCTTCTCTGTCTGCATCAGCGGCGGCGGCCAAAGCCGGTTCGGCCGCTTCAGGAATGACTCCTTACTCTGACGAACGATCTTTCAGAACCGTTCAAACAATCGACGAACTCATGGGTCAAGTTTCAAACTTTACCGTTGGATTTGGTAGCTTGCTGGCTGGTGTGCCAACCTCTCAAGCGACTTCTTTCCGGTCACAATTAAATACCCTAAAAGCTTCAATTGCTTTCGGAGAACTTACCGCCATGCGTGAAGCCTCAAAGACTGGAGGTGCTCTTGGTAACGTGTCAAACATCGAGTTGGGACTTCTTGAGTCAGCTCTGGCTGGACTTGATACGGCTCAGGGAGTAGAAGACTTTAAAGGTCAATTAGCCAAAGCTAAAGGATCTATTAATAGATGGCGAGAGGCCCAGGGGGCTGCGGCTCTTGGAACTGGTCAAGCGACAGGCGGTTCAAGAGTTTTGGTTTCACCGACTGGAGAATCTTTTGATGCTTCAGATCTTACTCCAGAGGAATTTCAAGAAGCCATTGCTGATGGATTTAGGTCACAATAATTATGTCTTACCAAGATAAACTAAAACCAATTACCAGTCCAGTTACTCAATCGGGGTATGCTTCTAAGTTGAGGCCTATCGAGTCGGCTACGGCTCCAATCCAGCCTAAACAGGATGGATTTTTAAAGACTCTAGTTAAAGATCCAATTAAAACTCTCCTCGTTAAACCAGCGGCTCGAGTGACTGAAGCGGCCGGTCGAGGTGGTTTGTTTGGTAAAAATATTAAGCGCGGGTTTGAATCGATTGCTGATTCCGGTGAAGGTCAAAGAATTTTTGGCATGGACATTGAGCCGGTCAAAGCCTTTGGACAGGGTGGAGGTAAACAAATTGCTGGAGAAGCGCTTCAGTCTTTATCTTATTTGTATGGTGGTGGAGCCGCAAAGAAAGGCGCTCAAACAATTGGAGCTGCTGCTAGAGGTGCGGCTGTACCTACTGCAGCTCGAGCGGCCAGTCAAACTGCAAAGGTTGGAGCAATCAGTGGCGCTGCGTATGGAGCTGGAGAACAAATGACTCAAAAGGAAAGCACTCTAGGGAGTATTTTAGCTGGTGGTGCATTTGGTGGAGCACTCGGAGGGGTTACCGGTGGGGCATTAGGAGCAGCTACTCCGGCTATTGTTAAAACCCTGAGTCCAGCACAAAGAGCAATTCAGCGAGGTACAGATGTAAAAGATGCACTCAGAAGAATTACTCCAATAACAAAGAAAAGTGACCCAGTAAAAGATGCAGCAATGCAGTCCAGAGTTTTACGCGACTTAGATTTAGGCGATGCTAGAACCAACTCAGAAATTGCTCAAGTTGCTTCTGAACAAGGTGAGGTTATTCAATCTTTGAAAAAAGAAATCTTACGAAAAGGTACTCAAAGAAAAACCATACCTGAGTTTTCACAAAAAATTGGTAATGACGGAAAAATGTTTAATCACGTTGATGATTCTCTAAATCAATTGGAGAAAAACTTCGCAAAAAATAATGAATACGATGATGTAGCTAAAATTATAGCAATGCGGAAAAAAGCTTTAACTGACGGCTTGACCGCTGACGAGATTGACGACATTGCAATTATGCTTGGTAGACAAGTATTTAATCCTCTTACTGGGGAAACTGCTACCGGTGTAACAAAAATTGCAATGAATAATACTCGTCGCAATTTGAAAAATATCTCCAGGAATTTGCTGGGGGATGATTTGCTAGATAGTGCCGACAAAGCTATTTTGCGAGATGCAGATGCAGCTCTAGCTGATCTAAATAAGTTTGTGGCTGTACGAAAGCAACGAGCCAATGCTGTTGAGAATTTAAAGTCTTCATTGGCTGAACGAAGCTTTAATCAAAAACTTACTGGTCTGATGGAACAAGCTTTGAACATCGTTACTGCAGGAAGATCTAGGCAAATTAGTGAAGTGCTTACTCGGGGAGCAAATGCAGGAAAACCAAACAGGTTGAATGTTTTAGACAAAGAAAAAATGTTGGTTAATGACATCCGCTTGATTAAAGAGGCTTCTAAAAAAGGTGCCACTGAAGAAACTATTGTGAACCGTTTGCAGCAGCTTATTAGAAACAATGGAGAAAAGCCAGTACTGCTCCTAGAAGCTCCTAAATCAAGTTCAAATACTTTGTTTGGTACTCAGAAAGGTACAATCACCTCCAGTGCTCAAGAAGCATCTGATATGGCAGCAGTGGAAGCTGGAAAAACTCGCACTACGCAAATGGACGGTCGAACATACCGAAGAAAAATGACTGAAATTCAAGACCGGCTTGAAGAATATCTGACTCCAGCTGAAATGGATATAATTGAAATGGGCACTGGTAGGCCAGCGACTCGAGGACCGCAGCTACCAACGGCCCAAGGAGCACCTGATGTGTTTGTTAATCCAGCTAACTTAGATGCTGCTCTACAAAGAAAACTAGAGCGGTATCTTTCTCCCGAAGAAATGGCCGTAATCCAGATGGGTCCACCACCAAGACCAGCCGCCTTCGATGGCCCAACAATTCAGTTCTAATAAAAAACCTCCCGATTGGGAGGTTTTTTTTTGCTTAGCTACTTACTGAGGTCGATCTCAAATGCTGAGAGGATATTAGGTAGCATGTCGGTAGCTAGTTCCTCAACTGTTCTTGAACTAAATTCACCCACAATCATTACTTCAGCATTTTTTATTATTTCCGGAGTTAGTTCGACATTTAATTCTTTAGCGGCTTCAGCTATAAGCACCCCGTATTCGAAAGCCATTAGAACCTTACTCTTTCCAAACAGCCAGAATTTTAGTTTAGTAATCATTTTCAGGACTAGCTACTCCTCGTTTTGGTTCAGGACTAAACAATTCTGTATGATCTTCAGGTTTTACTTCCGGGTATTTCTCTTCATCAATCCAAAATACGACTTTTTCAAGAAACCCACCTTCTCCAACGCGCTCTCTGGCTTCGTATTTCAAATTGAGGCTCTTTATTAAGCTCATCACTTCTCTTACTTTTTCGGCTGATCTTTCTTGCATTTGTTTTGGTGTCATATTTATTTAGCGGTAGTTTTTTTAAGCCAATCGTTAAATCTTGCATAAACATCATGGATGTCATCAATTTTCTCTCCCATGTAGTAGCAACCGTCTTTCGTTAAAACTAGAGGGGCATTGTCATCTGGTGTCGAGTAGAAAATAAGCTTTCCTTTTTGTTCCAACTTCATGCTGTTTTCGGTTGACACATTATTGAGTCTTGACTCCTTTGACCATTCATTAAATCTTTTGTGAGTATCTTCAGTATCATCAATTCTTTCTCCCATATAATAAAAGCCGTCATTAGCTAGTACTAGAGTTGCATTGTGTTCTGTTGTCGAGTGGAAAATAATCTTTCCTTCTTGTTCCAACTTTATGCTGTTTTCGGTTGACATAATTTATTTTATTACAGTTCTTTTAAGAAGTCTTGGTAAGCATCACTGATTTGCCACGCTACTTTGATAATCGTTGTCTCCATCCGTTCGATTTCTCGTTCATCGAACTCTCGGTGGAAGGAGATAATCCGACCGGTCACGTCAAGAATTTTAGCACCTTCTCTCCAAAAGTCTTGACTTTCGGACTGGGTTTCTCTTGTCTCAATCCAGTCGAGATCACAGTATTCCGGCATTGGTTTGCCGGTAGCCATGAGCATTACGGCGTAAAACAAGAGCTGGTCGTGCTTGAACACTTTGGCTTTGGTCCAAGGAGCCTTACCGGTCTTGTACTCACGAATTACATTCAGTTCAGGATTGTAGATGTCCAAGAGTGAAAAGCAGGGGACGATTCCACCAACCTTACATACTGGAGTAGGGTCTCCAGCCCGCATTGAGTTTCCAATTTGAAACTCAGATATACCGTTAATATCCAGCTCCATAAGAACTTCGCGCATCCCCTCACTCATCGGGTAGTCCCGAGATAGCTCCTGAATCGCTGTTGCCCTGTTCGGAATACTCTTCATAATTTCCCCCAGATCTTCCACCATACTAGCAAACGCACTTCCAAATCGGAGGTACTTGGTATCGAGTTTCTCGGTACTTTCAAAATACTCTTTTCGATATCGGTCCGGACTCTTTGAAAGTACCGAGAAACTCGATACCAAG
>Ga0209414_1000190_pt1 | contig 28272 bp, 23 predicted proteins | sample LakVidmifraction_4_FD_181154 | JGI IMG/M metagenome (GOLD analysis project Ga0209414, IMG submission 181154) | Hypersaline microbial communities from Lake Vida, Antarctica - Brine Hole Two &gt;0.2 micron (SPAdes) (version 2) | ecosystem: Environmental > Aquatic > Non-marine Saline and Alkaline >...
TGCAAAGACTCTCACGCGGTTGCAATTTTAACCGAATGGGATGAATTTAAAGACCTAGATTGGAAAGCTATTTACGATGATATGTTAAAGCCGGCATTTCTATTTGATGGGAGGAGGCTTTTGGATAAAAAGGAATTAGAAAAGCTAGGCTTTGAAACTTTTGTTATAGGTAGTTAACCAAATCGAATATTAATGAAAAAAATTTTAGTAACAGGGGCCGCCGGATTTATTGGTTTTCATCTCGCAAAAAAATTACTGGATATTGGCTTTGAAGTCGTGGGTATAGATAATGTAAACAAATATTATGACATTGATCTAAAATATAACCGTCTCAGAGAGTTGGGAATTGAAAGAGAAGCCGCTGAAAAATTTCACCAAAAAACTCAAAGCAGTACGGGCTTAAGTTTTACATTCATTAGAGTGAATCTTGAAGACCGGGAACATCTTCCAAAAATTTTTGCTGAATATAATTTTGAACAGGTTTGTAATCTTGCTGCCCAGGCAGGGGTGAGGTACAGTATTAAAAATCCCGAAGCTTATATTGACAGCAATGTGGTTGGGTTTTTAAACCTTTTGGAGTGTTGCAGGCATAATGGAGTAAAGCACCTGGTTTACGCCAGTAGTTCCAGCGTTTATGGCCAAAATGAGAAAGTACCTTTTTCTGTGGAAGATAATGTAGATCATCCCATAAGCTTATATGCTGCTACAAAAAAGAGCAATGAATTAATGGCTCATACTTATAGCCATCTCTTCGGAATCAAAACTACTGGGTTGAGATTTTTTACGGTTTATGGACCTTGGGGAAGACCAGACATGGCTATGTTTCTGTTTACAGATGCAATTGTAAAAGGAGAGCCAATTAAGGTTTTTAATAATGGAGACCTTGAACGTGATTTTACTTATATAGATGATATTGTTGAAGGTATACTGAAAATTATAAATTCTAAAAAAGAAATCACGACAGCTAATTATTCTTTATATAATATTGGAAATAGTAAACCTGTTAAGCTTATGGATTTTATTCAAGAAATTGAGAAGCAATTAGATTTGAAAGCAAAGAAAGAAATGTATCCTATGCAACCCGGAGATGTAAGCAAGACTTGGGCAGATGTTGATTCCTTAAAAGAGGATTTTGATTATAATCCCAATACTCCAGTTGAAACTGGGGTTAAAAATTTTATCACTTGGTACAAAGACTATTACAAATGTTAATGATGAATATTTAAAATTGAATCAAGGAACTATATTTCTTGATGTAATTATTATTAAAAAAGAATTGGCCAGTTTGAGCACCTGTTTTTGATAATTTGCTTTTTATCCCGCTGAATCCATTATAAAAAAAAATTATAGCTCCCCATTATCAAAAGCTTGTAAACAAAAAAATGTTTCTCAAATATAATCAAAACAGGACAAACAGTCTTCAGCTATTTAATTTTGCATTTTTTTTAAGATACTAAATGAAGGTTCTTTGAAATGATGTATTATCTTTGCCGATTGTATTTGTTAAAAGAGAAAGCAGTTACAATTCTAACTGAATAAATTAATTGCGAAGATAAGTAATCAGATTTTTTCTTTAAACAATCTTAGGGTATTCATAGTTGGTACAAATGACTTAAATAAATAATCCATTGATAAAAAATTTTATAAAAAAATATTTTGAAAGTTTTGCCTATTTCTATTCCTATTTAAGGTACAAGATACTTGTTTTGTTTATAATAAGTTTATTGATAGGTTTACTGGATGGTTTAGGACTTACCATGTTTTTGCCTTTGTTGCAAATGGTAAATAAATCCGCTCAAGTTGATCCTGAATCTCTAGGGAATTTACGATTTGTGCTGGATTTCTTTCAGAATATGGGAATTCCAATGTCATTAGTGCCTGTATTGGTAATCATGGCAACCTTTTTTTTCATAAAAGGAATTATAACCTACATAGGATCTATCTACAACGTACATGTTAGAGAGAATTTTATGCGAGCCCTTCGAATCCGAAATATTAAAGGTTTGAATAATCTTGATTATAAATATTTTGTCATGTCAGACGTCGGGAGAATCCAAAACACCCTTTCTGGCGAGGTAGATCGGATTGTAGCTTCCTATTCCAATTATTTTCAAGCTTTTCAGGACGGGGTATTGGTAATAGTATATATGGGATTTGCATTTACAATGGATGCCCAATTTGCCTTGTTGGTTACCGTTGGAGGTGTATTGACCAATTTTCTCTATAAATCATTGTACAAAAACACCAAAGGTGTATCCCGCACGCTTACAGGACATAACAACATCTTTCAAGGTTTGATTATCCAAAATGTTGGAAATTATAAATATTTAAAAGCAACTGGATCGTTGCATAGGTATGGAAGAAAACTCGAGGAATCGGTAGAGAACATCAAAACGAGTAATACCAGAATTGGGGAACTCGACTCTCTATTAATTGCAGGGAGAGAACCTATTTTAATCTTTGTTGTGGTAACGGTTATCTATATTCAAACAGCTGTGCTTGGATCGGAACTTGGGCCCATACTCATAAGCCTGCTGTTTTTCTATAGAGCTTTAAATTCTCTGATGACGATGCAGGTAAAATGGAATAAATTTCTGGCGGTATCAGGTTCGTTGGAAAATATGACTTCTTTTCAAAAAGAACTCAGGAAGCATAAGGAAAAGACGGGAAAGACAGAAATTAAAGAAAGAATTGAAAATATAGAGCTGTCCAATATTTCTTTTTATTACAATGAAACCCTTATTCTCAAGGATATTTCGCTAGAGGTAAATCGTAATGAGACTGTAGCATTTGTAGGTGAAAGTGGGAGTGGAAAAACCACCTTGATTAATATTATTGCCGGACTATTATCTCCAGATTCCGGGAGTTACTGCATAAATGGGAAAAACAATAATAATTTAAATATTGGGAGTCTCCGGAATAAAATAGGATATATCACTCAGGATCCGGTAATTTTCAATGACACTATTTTTAACAACATTAGTTTTTGGAGGGAAAATAATTCAAAAAATTTAAAGAAATTCTGGAAGGCGGTAGAGCAGGCTGCAATCCTGGATTTTATAAATGAGCTTCCGGAGAAGGAAAACACCATTTTGGGGAACAATGGGGTGAATTTAAGTGGAGGACAAAGACAGCGAATTTCCATTGCCCGGGAGTTGTTTAAAGATATTGAAATACTGATTTTAGATGAGGCTACATCAGCGTTGGATTCAGAAACGGAAAAAGAAATTCAGGCAAATATAGATCTTCTAAAAGGGCAGTTTACTATTTTAATCATTGCTCATAGGATTTCAACAATTAAAAATGCAGATCGAATTGTTGTAATGAAAAATGGGAGGTTATCTAGTATAGGAACTTTTTCTGATTTACGTAAGGAATCCACCTATTTCAAGAAACTTGTTGAACTTCAGGAATTATAATTTCAGAGGTTATAAGATAGGCTAATCGTTAAAAATTATCTAGCAACCAACTACATCTCGGGGACCCAGAATATTTTCCAGACTTTCATATCAATGAAATACTGAATTATCGCTGCTGTAGCTCACAAATTCTATGGTTATAGATCTTGGATATTCTTGTAATTAATGAAATTATCCCGAACGTAAGCAAGTTTTTAATCATGGTGGTTTTGCTTTTAATAAAAAGTGGACTCTTTTTCAATATGTAGTTCAAGAACTGATTGAGGATAAATCCAGGTATCACATAGGTGTTACCAATTTTTCGTAGCGTCCCTAAACGCCAGAAATATAGATTTCATAACAACATCATCAGTTAGGAAGCATATTTTTTTGATGTTTTCTCGGATCTATTGTTCGGGTTTTCAATAAGATTTGAAGTGATAATACGTCTCATCTGCAGAGAAAACTCAAACTAAGCTTTTGGAGTTGTCTAGTTGTCACATCAGTTTTCGACGGCACAGCAATATTTAGAAATCCATTAATTTTTAGAAAAATTTCCATTAGTCATTCTCTCATCTTCCTTAACTTCTAATCCTAAGTCGATAAAAAGTCTGTCCCATATTTTCATCACTTCACTAACTTTAAAACGCAAAACATTTTCTCTACCTCTTTCGGACATCTTTCTACGTAAATCTCTGTTCTCGATCAGATGGCGAAGACGTTTCTTGAATTGCAGTTTGTCATTTAAAGGCACGAGAAAACCATCACTTTTATTTTTTATAATATTTCGCGGGCCATTTGGGGAATCATAACTAATCACAGGTAACCCGTTTATCATGGCCTCAAGAAGTACCATTGAAAAGCCTTCAGTTTTAGAGGTCAATGCAAAGATGGATGCTTTCTGCATCTCGTTGTATATATTGTTGGTATTTCCAGGTAAAAAAACACGATGTTGTAGATGGTAAGAGGAAATTTTATCTTCTAATTTCTTTCTTTGTGACCCGTCCCCGAAAATCTTCAACTTCCAATCAGGGTGATCTGCACTTATCTCATTAAAAATTTCAATTAGTTTTTCAAATTGCTTGACAGAAGAAAGTCTTCCAGCAGAAATGATAACTTTTTCACGTTCTTTTTTCAAAACACTCTCTACTTTCTTAACGTTAATTGGATTGGGAATAACTACTATCCTTTTCGAGGAAAAGTATTTCATTTCTTCTTTAGTGAGTACAATTAGCCGATCATAATAAGAAAGGAACTTTTGGTAAAAGAAATTGTTAAGCTTTTTACCAATTGAATGTTTTTTTGCCTGCTCTTCGGACAAATAAAAAGACAGGTGCTCCTCCTTGACTATTTTTGCTTTTGTTGGCAGAAAAGGAAAAAAGTAGAATTCCAGACCACAGTTGGCTATTAAAATAACGTCAGGCTTAGATTTTATAAGATGTAACGTCAAACGGTAGAGGTGTAATAGAAGAAAAAAAAGGTTTGTTAACGAATAAGAGGATTTTTTTGAGTTATAGGGAATTTCTAAACCGGACCTAATTGCTCGATCATCTAAGTCGTAGTAGGATTCCTTTTCTCTTTGTGAAAAGGTCAACACTTCTACTTCATAACCTTTTCCAATCCAAGCATTGACTTTTTCAACCAATACTCGTTCTAATCCACCCGGTCTGGAAATTTGATTGGTATAATAAATTATTTTCATTAATATATATCGTTTCTAAGTATATTCATTTGTATATTATTGAGGCAATCAAATACTAATTGTTTCTGTTGTACTTTTAAAAGTGGTTCACAACTGAAATAAGAGAATATAAATCCACATTAAAAAAATCTTTAAGTGTCTCCAAAAGTAGTGATTATTAGCAGGGCTCAAAACAGTCAAGAAAATTTTCTTGCTGTACCTTGAGAATTTATTCTATAGCAATTTATGGAGAGGGGACAAATCAGTTTTTTTAATTGCAATCATACCAAAATGGGTAATAAGTTTTTAATATTGCTATTCTTTAAAAGAAATCTCTAGCTAAGATTCATGCGGTAAGTAAAGTTCTAGTGATATAATCTTTCTATTGATTCTTTCTTAACACTTCTTACCAGAAATATTTTTATATTTGCTTTTTTGACAAATAAACTAGATTATTGGGAATTGAATACTAGGGATAAATAGTAATTTTAAAATAAAAGATTCATATGCTCAATTCAATCGGTAAGTCTGGCCTCATTACTAGCTGAACTGGCTCTTAGGTAAAGGTTTGAAAGCATACATTTTTAAAAAATAAACCTAAGATAAACCGACTTGTAAATTTTTCCAGGGATGAGCAGAAACAATTATAAATGGTTCAGGAGTATCCTTCCGATAAATATCCACTAATCAGTTATTTTATTGGTGATGTTCGTGATAATTTAAGATTGTTTAAAGGTTTTGATTTTGGCCTACAGGCTGTTTTGATGGAACAAGTGCAGGCAGAATAATCCCGAGGAATGTATTGAAACTAATGTTGGTGGAACGAAATAACAAGGATCATATTTGTGTAAAGCAGAGAAATCCAGTTCTTTTACAAGCTGAAGAAGTAAAAGAATCTGAAAATAAAGAAAGTGCATTTTCAATTTTTTAAAGGTCGCGCCTCATATTTTAATTATTTCTGCCACAGGTTAAATTCGGGACTAAAAAACAAGATGGATAAAAGCGTGGAAAAATCGATTTTCAAAGTATAAAAATTAAAAAATTATAATGATCAATCTATCATTAATTGGCAGAGATCAACCTTTATTTAAGGAAGATGTCTTAACTCATGAAAATCAACTTCAGGAAATAATTTCGAGTTCCTCTTTTCTGGTTCTGGGAGGGGCTGGGTCTATAGGCCAGGCTGTAACCAAAGAAATTTTCAAGAGAAATCCTAAGAAACTTCACGTAGTCGATATTAGTGAAAATAATATGGTGGAGCTGGTAAGGGATATTCGTAGCTCTTTTGGTTATATAGATGGAGATTTTAAAACCTTCGCTTTAGACATTGGTTCCCTTGAATATGAATTTTTTATAAAAGCAGATGGTAAATATGATTATGTTTTAAATCTTTCCGCTTTAAAACATGTTCGTAGCGAAAAAGATCCTTTTACGTTGATGAGAATGATCGATGTAAACATTTTTAATACTGATAAAACAATACAGCAAAGTATTACTAACGGCACAAAAAAATATTTTTGCGTTTCTACAGATAAAGCTGCTAATCCTGTTAATATGATGGGTGCTTCCAAGCGAATTATGGAAATGTTTTTAATGCGCAGAAGTAAAGATATTAAAATATCTACTGCCCGTTTCGCCAACGTTGCTTTTTCTGACGGGTCTCTTCTTCATGGATTTAATCAACGAATTCAAAAGAGGCAGCCTATAGTAGCGCCGAATGATGTTAAACGTTATTTTGTCACTCCGCAGGAATCAGGAGAATTATGCCTAATGTCCTGTATTTTTGGTGAAAATAGGGATATATTTTTTCCAAAACTTAGTGAAAGTTTACATTTGATATCGTTTGCAGATATCGCGGTTAAATATCTGGAACAGTTGGGTTATGAGCCTTATCTTTGCGAAAATGAGGAGGAAGCCCGCGAATTGGTAAAAACTTTGCCTGATCAAAAAAAATGGCCCTGTTTATTTACCGGAAGTGATACCACCGGGGAAAAAGATTTTGAAGAATTTTTTACAGATACCGAAATTTTGGATCTTGAAAAGTTTAAAAATTTAGGAATTATTAAGAATGAATTGAAATTTGAAAACGAACAACTTCAATTATTTGAAGAACACATTGCTGAGTTCAGAAATTCTAGAAGTTGGAATAAAAATGAAATTGTAGGTTTGTTCCATAAAATGATTCCAGATTTCGGTCATAAAGAGACCGGTAAATATTTAGATTCAAAAATGTAATGTCAGAAATTAAAAATACAATTTCATTTATACGGGAAATATACCAAACTCAGGATTTTATTCCACTACACGAACCGCGATTTGTGGGGAACGAAAAAAAATATCTTCTGGACACTATAGATTCTACGTTTGTTTCTTCGGTAGGAGCTTATGTTGATAGGTTTGAGGATATGATGCAGGAGCTTACCCAGACCAAAAAAGCGATAGCGGTTGTTAACGGGACTTCCGGAATTCAGGTTGCTTTGCGTTTGGTTGGAGTTAAAGTTGGAGATGAAGTTTTAACCCAGGCGCTTACTTTTGTGGCTACAGCCAATGCAATTGCGTATAATGGAGCCAAACCGGTTTTTCTGGATGTTGATCTGGACACCATGGGCTTATCCCCTCAAGCTTTAAGTGATTTTTTAGAGCAATATGGAGAATTAAGAGAGGATGGGTGTTATAATAAGAAAACAGGAAACAAAATGGCTGCTTGCTTACCTATGCATACTTTTGGTTTTCCAGTAAGAATTGATGAGATAACACAGATTTGCACAGAATGGAAAATACCGGTAGTTGAGGATGCAGCGGAATCCTTGGGAAGTGAATTTAATGGAAAACCAACCGGAAGCTTTGGTGATCTTGGCGTTTTTTCTTTTAACGGCAACAAAATCGTGACTTGCGGTGGCGGAGGTGCCATTGTGAGTAATAATATTGAGCTAGGGGAAAAGGCGAAATATTTAACGACTACCGCAAAAAGGCCTCATCCTTATGAATACTATCACGATGAATTGGGCTATAATTTTAGAATGCCCAATTTAAACGCGGCCCTGGCCTGCGCTCAATTAGAAAACTTAAATAGTTTTCTCAAAAGCAAAAGAAATCTAGCCGAAAGCTATAATAATTTCTTTAAAGATCAAGACGTGAATTTTCGTACGGAAATGCCGAATACAAAAGCTAATTACTGGTTGATGTGTTTGGAACTGGAAAACAAACAGCAGCGGGATCTTTTTTTAAAGGAAACTAATGACGCTAAAGTGATGACCCGACCTATATGGCAATTGATGTATAAATTGCCGATGTATAAAGATTGTTTTCGGGATGAACAGGTAAATGCTGAGTTTTTAGAAGACCGAATTGTAAATATTCCAAGTAGCGTACGCCCAGAAAATCTAAAAATGAAGTCATGAGAAATTTTAAAGAAATTGGTAAAAATGTAGAGATTTTTGAACCTATATCATTAATTAATGAAGGTCAAATTTCTATTAGAAATAACGCACGTCTGAGTGAATTTACCCTAATAATGGGCGGGTTGGGAGTTTATATCGGGAATTTTGTACATGTAGCCAACCATGTGTCTATTGCAGGCGGAGGAATTTGCGTACTTGAAGATTTTGTAGGTGTTTGCGCAGGGGTTCGTATTATAACTGGCTCTGATAGCATTACCGGAGAAGGAATACCAAGTCCTCTCGTTCCAGAAGAGTACCGTTCCTTTTACCGGTCCCATGTGATATGTGAAAAACATTCATTTATAGGCACAAATGCAATTATCCATCCGGGAGTGACCATTGGCGAAGGCACGGTAGTTGCAAGTGGAAGTTTAGTAACAAAAGATTTGGAACCCTGGAGTATCTACATGGGGTCACCTGCCAGAAAAATCAAAGCGCGCAACCCAGAGATAATCAAATCCATGGAAAACGAAATTTATGAAAAGTATGACATTATAGCTTCAGAATTTGATTATGTTAAGCCCTAATAAATTTTTAACTATGCTAGACAAGAAATATGAAAACTTTGAGGTGGGCCAAAAGGCGAGTTTAACAAAAACTTTTTCAGAAAAAGATGTATTGGACTTTTCTAAACTTTCAAAAGACAAAAACCCTATTCACTTTGATGAGGAATATGCATTAAATACACGCTTTAAAAACAGAATAGTACAAGGTCCTTTTGTGGCAGCACTTTTTGGGGGTATTTTAGGTTCAGACCTGCCAGGGGCAGGAACGATATATATAAATCAAAATACAAATTTTTTGGCTCCGGTTTTTATTGGGGATACGGTTACAGCTCATGTTGAGATCATTTCGAAACGAAAGGATAAACAAATTATTAAGTTACGCACGTGGGTGACTAAGAAAGAGGAAATTGTCATGGATGGTGAAGCTGCAATTCTATTTTTAATGGAATAAAAAACCGTAACAATTAGTAATTGTTTCAGAAGCAAATATTGTTGATTTGCAGTCTTGAGAATTTCAAAAAAAACGAGAAAAAGGAATAATTATTTATTAATCACTATGAACATTTCAATAGTTTTATATGTTTATTCTGGAATTGAAAAATATCTTGATGATCTAATTTTATCAATCAATAATCAGACATATAAAAAATTTGAGGTTATCATTTTTAATGATAACCTAGAGAATGTTAATGTTTTATTTAAAAAGCTCTTATTTAATTCAACAATTATAGAAGTTAATGGTTCTCCAAATGAAATAAGATTTAATTCTTTAAGTCACATAAATACTATTGGTGCAAAAAATATTATTTTTCAAGATGCGGATGATTATATGGCCGAAAATAGAATTGAAGAAAATTTGAAGGCATTAAGGAATTACGATTTAGTAGTAAATGATCTTTCCTTAGTTAATGAGCAATCTCAAATAATTAAAAATACATATTGGACTAAGAGATTAGGTAATAATTTTGAATTTAGTGAAGAATTCTTAAGAGATAAAAATATCGTTGGATTAGGGAATACTTCAATTAAGAAGTCTTTGTTAATTGATGCCAGATTGAGTTTTTCATCTTTACCTTTGGCATTTGATTGGTTTCTGTTTTATCAAATTTTTAGACTAAATAATTTAAAGGCTTTGTTTATAACAAGTACGACCACTTATTACAGACAACATCAAGATAATATTGCAGGAATAAAAAACTTGGATTTTCCAAGATTAAAGCACGTTCTAAATGTCAAAAATGCTCACTATACTGCTTTGTCCAATTTAGGATTTAACTTCAAAAAAGAAATGTATCAGTTAAATGAAATAACGGTTGATAAAGAACTTAATTTCAACTTTGAAGGGTGCATTATATTTTGGTGGGAAGAAACAAATATTTTAATTAATTATAATTTAATAAATAGAAATGAAAAGAATAAAATTAGGAAATAAGGAAGTGTATAATTTTGCAACTCCCTATATTATTGCAGAGATAGGAGCGAATCACAACGGTGATATGGATCTTGCAAAAGAAATGATATTATCAGCTAAGAAAGCGGGAGCAGATTGTGTAAAGTTCCAATCGTGGACACCTACATCTATTCTCTCAAAAGAAGAATATATAAAAAACCAAGTTTATACTGATTCTAAAAAAAAGCATTTTGGTTCCTTACAGGAAATGGTTCAAAAGTATGCCTTAACAGATGATCAACATAGAGAACTCAAAGCCTTTTGTGATAGTAATGAGATAGAATTTGCTTCTTCTCCTTTCTCAAAAAAGGAAGCAGACCTTTTAAATGAAATTGGTGTTTCATTTTTTAAGATTGCATCAATGGATATAAATTATATCGATTTTATCAAGCATGTGGCATCTTACCAAAAGCCTGTGATTTTATCTACAGGTATGTCTACAATAGGTGAAATTGAAAAAGCTATCAATGCATGTTATAGCGTTGGTAATGAGCAAGTAATTTTGCTTCATTGCATATCAATTTATCCACCTGAATATAAAGATATCCATCTTAATAATATTAACACATTACAAACTGTATTTGATTTACCAACTGGGTTTTCTGACCATACTATTGGAACAGCAATTCCATTGGCATCTGTAGCTTTTGGAAGTTGTCTAATCGAAAAGCATTTTACTTTAGACAAAGATATGCCTGGGTGGGATCATGAAATATCTTCTAATCCCGAAGAATTAAAGGTTATTTGTTCAGAGTCTAAAAATATTGCAGAAGCTCTTGGAAGTAGAACACGAATAGTCTCTGAGGCAGAAGAAAACAAAAAGGATAAATTTAGAAGAAGTTTAGTTATTAAAAATGAATTAAAAAAGGGTCACGTTCTCACAGTGGAAGACTTAACAGCAAAACGTCCAGGAACCCAAATTCCTCCAAATGAAATGGATTTTGTTATAGGAAGAACATTGAATACCGATATAGAAGAAGATTGTTTATTGAAATGGGAAAACTTAATTTAAAATTTTAATAATGGAACTTAACCATATTCAGATTTCTGAAAACAAGGATATTTTATGTGCTCTCAAAAAACTCAACGCAATAAGAGATGTAAGCAGGCTTATTTTGTTTGTACATGAGGAAAATGGAAAGGTAGTGGGGTCCTTAACTGATGGAGATATAAGAAGATCTCTTGCAGAGGATGCTGATATTAATAAATCCGTAGGGTTAATTTGTAACAGAAATTTTGTTTTTGAATATGATAAAAAAGGGTTTCTAGATTTAAAACCCTTTAGAAAAACAAATATTAAAATCTTACCCATCCTAGATAAGGAAAAAAGAATGGTAAGAATAATTGATCTTGAAAAAACTAGGGCAGTTTTGCCATTAGAATGTATGATTATGGCAGGTGGACGAGGTAAACGCCTAAGTCCTTTGACAGATAGTGTTCCTAAGCCCATGTTGCCTTTAGGAGATAGGCCAATAATTGAACATAATATTGATCGTTTAATAGCATTCGGTATTAAGAAAATTTATATTTCAGTAAAATATTTAGGGAATCAAATTCAGGAATATTTTGGTGATGGCAGCGATAAGGCAATTAGCATTGAATATATTTGGGAAGACGAGTTTTTGGGGACAGCAGGAGCCTTGGCTCTGGTAGATGAATTCAAATCAGATCATGTACTGTTAATGAACAGTGATTTATTTACCAATGTAGATTTTGAAGATTTGTATTTAGAACTTATAAAAGCCAATGCTGATATGGCAGTGGCATCTACAGAATATAAGGTAGATATTCCTTTTGCTGTATTTGATACAAAGGAAGAACAAGTATTAGATTTTAAAGAAAAGCCATCCTACGTTTACCATTCCAATGCTGGGATTTATATCTTGAATAAGAAACTAATAGACAATATCCCTAAAAATAAATTTCACGACATCACGGATCTTATGGATAACCTTGTAAAAGATGGAGGGAAGTTGGTTCATAGTCCGATAATAGGATTTTGGATAGACATCGGTAAGCCTACTGATTATAAACAGGCACAAGAATTTGTAAAACACATACACTAAAATATTCGAGTTTAAATAATATAGTTTAAAACTTTAACCTAATTAAAATATGATATGGTAAAATCTATTGCATGTATTGTGGCTAGAACAGTCTCTACTAGGCTGCCTCTGAAAGTTTTGAGAGATTTATCGCCAAAAACATCAATGATAGAGTTTTTAATTGAAAGATTAAAAACGGTTAGCTCAATAGATTCAATTTATATTTGTACCTCATCTGAACAAGTAGATGATATTTTTGAAGATATTGCATTAAGAAATAATATAAAGATTTATAGAGGTTCTGCAGATCAAGTCACCGAAAGATTATTAGCTGTTGGTCAAATTGAAAAGGCTGATAATATTATAAGGATTACAGGTGATAATCCTTTTACTTCAATTGAATATATTGATGCTCAAATTTCCTTTTTGAATGAAAATAATCTAGATTATGTTAGGCTTGTAAATGCACCAATCGGATCCACTGCCGAGGTGATTAAATATGATGCCTTAAAAAAATGTCACGAGCAAATGGATCCAAATGTAAGTGAATATTTGATGTTATTTTTATTTGAACCCCAGGAATTTAAATGTGGCATTATTGAAGTAACTAAAGAAGATACTTCCAAATATTCGCTAACAGTAGACACCGAAGAAGATTTAAAAAGAACAAGATTAGTCCTCGATCATTTGGATAATCCTAACTTCAGGAAAATTAAGCTTTTAGAAATATTAATTTTATATGGGAATGATAATATTAGTTTACCGGCCAAATCTTTTGCAGCTCAGGAAATGGTAAAAATGCCCTATGACAAATTAATTAGTTTTGAAGAATTTTCAGAAGACATGAATAGAAGAAAAAAGGAATCCTTAAAATTAAGTTTGAATGAATAATTTTTATTTATATACGGAAACAGCATTTCATCATCAAGGTGATATTGAGTTTTTGAAGAAATTAATCCTTGAATCAAAAAACGCTGGTTCCAAAGGAATTAAATTTCAGGTTCTAACTAATATTAATGATTTTGTTAGTAGTCATCATAAGGCTTATAAAGATTTATCAGCATATTGTCTGACTTTAGAGGAATGGGACCAAATTTTCAGCTATACAACTAGCTTAGAATTGGATATTATAATGATGCCTCTAAATATTCAAGCCTTAGATCTACTTAAAGAGCATATAATTAAGTATATAGACATTCATTCCGTTTCTTTTAATGACTCAAAACTTTTAGATGCAGTAAGAGAGTCAAATGTTGAAATAATTTTAGGGGTAGGTGGAAGAACTTTAGATGAGATTTTTGCTCAAAAACATAATTTTGGAGAAAAGTTAAAAATATTGATGGTTGGTTTTCAGTCGTTTCCTTCTCAACTGGAGAAAATAAAATTAGCTAAAATTGAACAACTTAAATCTATATTCCCTGAATTGGAGATTGGATATGCAGATCATTCTGCCTTTGACGATAAATACTCAGTATTGAGTAATGATTATGCTCGCTTGCTTGGAGCTACGGTTTTTGAAAAGCATGTGACTATTAATGAAGGAGAGGATAGAGTTGATGCTGCATCAGCTGTTAGTCCCCATAAGATATCAGAAATTATTGATCGCCTTAATTTTATTGAAAAACATATTATAAATAAAGAAAACTCTTTTGTAATGGAGACAGAGGAAATTGCTTATAGGAATAGACAATTAGTTTGCGTTGCAGTGGAAGATTTAAAAATTGGTGAAATTTTAAATAAAGATAAAGTAGCACTTAAGATGACACATGATCCTGAGAATTGTTTCATGATTCCAAATCAAATTTACGATAAGGTTTTAAAAAAAGAGATTAAGGCAGATGAACCTTTTACGGAAAATTATTTTTAAATTTTCATAGGCGAATTTATAAAAGTAAATCACCGTTCTTTTAATTGAATATTTAAATATTTCCTATTAATTATAATTATAATGATAAAAGATAATATAAAGAATATCGGCAGGTATTCAATAAATGATTATTTTGAAAAATTTAAGGAAAACTTTATGGAAATTAATAGTTTCCCCAAAAAATTAGGTTCTCCATTTAAAGCAATCCCTCTTGAATACGAAACTGGTTCTTTAAATTTTTTGAAATTTGAGAACCATAAAAAGTACATTGATATTCATTTAATGATTGAGGGTAGTGAAATAATTGGTCTGAATGAAGAATCTAATTTGGATAGGATAACAGATTATGCTCCAGCAGAAGATTTTGAGCTATTTACTGGTAAACCTAATGGGGAAGTCACCTTACACCGAGGTGAATTTTTGCTGCTTTTCCCAGGAGAAATTCATGTTACTGGCGGCCATATAGGTGAGAAAACAAAAATAAAAAAAGTGGTTTATAAAATTCCTTTATAGAATGGTATTAGTTACTGTTTAAGAATAAAAAGTAAAGATTTTTAAACATGTATTTCTATAAAAACCCATTTTATACATTTAGAAATACTATAGATTTAATGGATATTGTAAAAGAATGAATGAAATTAGTTCATCGTCGATCAATAGGTTTTTGGATAGACGTAGGTAAACAATCAGATTATAAACAGGAAGAATTTGTAAAACATTTATAGAGGTCGCTACTTAAGTACATATTAATTTGCTATGGTATAATTTTGGTTTATCCATCATTCTGGAAATAAGGTTGTGTAATATAGTTCTCTTGCTTCCACTTCTGTTCAATCTGTAACAAAATTCATCAAAGTATCCATTGATATGAAAAGGACTCACATAGGAATAGGTGGTGCGGATCCAAGATTTGACCTGATGAATCATAGTGTGCAGAATCTTGAAGTTCTTCCCTGTATCACTGGGTATCTGTTCAATTTTATAATCCTTGGCTATTGGCCTATAACCACGCCATAGATCTGTAGTGACGTTGGCAGACCTTGAAATATGCCTATCGAATATTGGACGCAGTTCTTTGGCAGAAAAGTCATTTATCTGGTTTACATAGTATCTCCGAGGTTTGGTTCTAAGGGAGATTACTTGGTAAAAACATTCGCAATTTAAATCGGAAACCTTTAATAGCTTAAACTATTGAAAGCGGCTTTAAAATCTAAATCCATTTCAAGGGTAATTCTTAGTACAGATAATCTGAAAATTGCTATATTTGGGAGGTCAAATGGTGCGTAGGGGCGTTTTATGACACCCAGCCATTTAGCTACCGATAATGCGAAAGCTATTGATGCTTATGATTGTGTATGTGAGCGCTTAGGATAGGAAGAAGGTATATATTTTTAGAATTTATAGTTTTTACACCTACTAGTTCATTTAGAAACTGCAAATCACATTGATGAAGCAGTTGAATTCTATAAAGTAAAAAAGCAGATTCCGTAATTAGTTATTGTCCTGAATATCACCCTAAAATTTGGCATAAATTTTTAATAAAAGCCGGAAAAATAGAATCTATATTGGATGAATCTATGAGAAATAGGCAAGAAGATAAACCTACTTACTTTTCTAATAGTGCAATAAAAATATAAGCTACCATTAATCGAACGTGGTGTTTATCAAACAGATGATACCTATGCCTATATTATGAATCTAAAGGATTCAGTAGATATGGATACGATTGAAGATTTTGAATATGCCGAATTTTTCATTAATAGAAACATGAAAAACTAATTACTATTAACTTCACTTATAATATATAATATGACTGTTGTCTTTTTTTGTCCCAACGTCCTCAGGGATGCCCACAAGTATATTTTCCAACTAGATCGTTTAAAAGAAGAGGGATTTAATATTATTCTTCTAGATGCAACTAAATTTTACGGCCGTTCATCAACTGCTACCGAAAAAATAATATTAGAAAATAAAGTAGAATGTATAAAAGAGGAAGACTTTATTGAGTTTAGAAAAAATTTACCTAATACAGCTGTATTATTTATAACATTTGATCTATATGTTACATTTGCGGAACCAATTCTAAATATACTTATTAGAAAAAAAGATAAATTATTGACATATCATACTAAAAGATTTTCATCTGTAAATCTTCCCTCAAATAAAATTCGATTGACTTTAGATAAATTAGCTATTTATTTTGATAAGCTATTTCCCTTACATTATTTTAATTTTTTTTATAAATGGAAATATAAAATGTATATACCTGATTACTATTTGTGTAGTACCAGTTTCTTAATACCTACTAAGATTTATTTTACTATAAAAAAAGAGAACAGGATTATAGTGCATGCAGATGAAATTAATCAAACATTAAACAGCAAAAAGTCTACGATAATTGACAAAAACAAAAGGGTTGGTGTTTTTTTGGATCAAGTCATGCCATTTCAACATTTAACTCATCCTAAGCTACTTAAAGACCCAGCACCTGAAGGTTATTGTGAAATGTATTATGAGAATATTGAAAATATTTTAACCGAGTTAAAGCTAAAATTAAATTTAGATGAGATTATTATAGCGTGGCATCCAGATGCGAAAAAATTCGAAAATGAATTGTCAGATAAGTTTTTAAATTTCAGATCATTTATTGGTTTCACTCATGAATTAATTAAAGATGCGAATTTAATTATCGGCCATACTAGTGCTGCTTTTGGTTATGCAATATATTACAAGAAACCTGTACTAATACTTAGAGATTCTTATCTAGAGAAGATTGTAGGTCATTTTTTATCTTTTTTCACAAAAGAACTTGATATGAAAAGTATAACATTTCAAGATAGCCAGGCTATAAATTTTTCTGAGATTTCAATTAATGAAAAAAAATATAATGATTATATTTCAAAATATTTGAAGGACAATGATATTCAGGAAAATTCCTACTTCCACGCGATTAAGAGGATACAAAACGATATGCAAAATTAATAACTATCATAATTATTAAATTCAGAAAATTTCCTATGCATTCTACAGATTATAAATACCCTGAAAGCTAAAACATTTTCGTCCAAACGCAATTTGGGATTTTGGTGTGCAAGATAAATTTTCACTCTTTTCGGTACAATATCTTTTAACTTTTTAAATAAATCTGATTCTTTTTGGCTGGATATTTCTTTAACTTTTAAATTGGATACTAATTGATTAAGAAAAGGTTTAGGGAAGAGCTTTTCTGCATATTTACTGCTAAGTTCATCTTTAATTAAATCTACAAATTCTTCTTTTTTTACGGCATCCTTTAAAAGAGTGTTGGAATCTTTTTTAGAAAATGGAATCCCCTGGGGGTTTAATGAACTCATGATTTCTTTAAAAATTTTTTTATCCGATCTCAGTTTGTCTGGTAATTCACGTATTATCATAGCTATTTTCCGTGAAAGAAAGGGGTTTAATTGCTCGACGTACGGATATTTCAAATCTGCCAGTGCAGCTTGTGCGTAAGGTATTCTATATTCTTGAAATATTCTGTCCCTCCAGGTAGAAAGACTTTCCGATTCTGTTTGTTTTAAATGTGCAGGTAGTTCTTGCTTTAGAGATTTTAAATATTCATATTTTGTCAAATTTTCGTAATCTTTAAAAAACAATAATCCCATAAAATTTCTTACAATTAAGGAGGAGTAAATAGTATTATATCCAAAAACTTCGTCCCCCCTTAAAATCCCTTCTATTCTATTCTCAAAAAGTTCTTTCCAAATGGAAAATCCATCGAGATATCCCGTAATATGGTCAATTCCGCCCTCTCCATTTGCTAAAAAACGGGATACTATCTTATCAATAGGCTCTTTGGTATCTTCTGTAGAATAATATTTATGGGTGGTTCTCTGTCTGTCTGCAAGGAGTTGAGCCACGTGAGCGTCACTATTCGTATCTTGCAAAGATTTTTTCTCTCCCCATGTAACCGTATTTATGGTAGTCTTTTTTCTATTGTAATATTTTTTGAAAAGGCTAAGAACAGCTCTACTATCATGACCTCCAGACAGAGTTATCGCCCAATTTTCAGGCTTAATATGCAATTCTTTAAAGGTATTGTCCAAAGCACTTTTTAACTCCTGCTTTAGATGTGCTTTTTTATTTTTAGAAGGAGAGAACTGGACAGGCTCTTTATCTATTTTTATTTCCCAATTTTCTTTATCAATAGTAATTTTTGCATTGGGAGGGATTCGTTTTATTCTTTTATCCCAACAACTACTAGGTCCAAGTGTTCCATTAAACAAAATCCATGGAATTATTCCTTCATCAAAATGAAAATCACCTAAAAAATGAATAAGGGCTTTTTGTGAAGATGAGGCAATAAAGAAATCTTCATTAAAAAAATACCAAAGGTTTCTGGTGCCCATAAAATCTGATACTACTTCAAGGGTTTTTAGATTTGATCTGAATATGATATAATTGCCATCGGGAGCAGGATGTCCAATTTCCCCCCAGTTCTTATCGTTCTCAAAAAAATTTCCTAAAACCACATTTTCTTTATTATGGATTAAGGTAGAAGTCGGATTTGACAATCCATAAATGACTTTTTGATCTCTGAATATAAATGCAGGTCGTGCTTTTATATTATCCGGGTTAAGATCCTTGCAAATTTCTTCTACTTTTTGGTATGTAGTATCCGGGATATTTTTTTCACGAAAAACGGCATAAAGTATTTTAGACATAGAATAACATCAGGTGTTTAAATTGTCAATAATTGCTACAAAAATAACCAAGAATATTTTATAATTAGCTTTATTATACTGGAAGTTTCCCAAAAATCATTTTAGCTTCTCTTTTACCACAGAGGTAATTGCGTATGCTATTGAATAAAACACAGGAATTAAAAATAAGTATTTATCAAGAGGAAGAATTACAATTAAAATATAAAAACAGACATTCTGAGTTTAACTCTTTGGTGATTAAATCAACTTTGTTTTGAGGCAGGAAATATTATCAGGATTTATTTCCTCACAAACTTTTCTAAATTTAGTAATTTCTATATTACTAATAGAGCTATGGCAGTTACAAGCATATAATACTTTGGACATTTGGCTACAACGGGATAGTGTTTTTATGGCTTAACAATTGTAAAAAGGATAGCCGATTTTACTAAGCATTTAAGTTATTTTTAAGGATCTTTGATCTTAATTTTTTTTTCTTTACAAGATAAAATCGCTTCATCTAATTTTTATGAAAATACTTTACGTTATTGATACCATCCAGGGTTCTGGTGCAGAGAGAAGTTTGGTTGAAATCGCACAACATTTTAAAAGACATACTCCTATTTTTGTGCATATTTACAAAGGAGATATGTTAAAGCCCTTATTGGAAAAAGTAGGCATAAAGGTTTATTCCCTAAATATTCCCGGTCAAAGAAATTACAAAATTGCTGCTAAGCAACTTGAGAAGATTTATGAACTTGAAAAGCCGGATATTATTCATGCTACCTTATTTAATTCTGATGCCATTACCAGAAAATTAAAAAGCAAATTCCCTATTCCATTGGTAAGCAGTTTTGTAAATAATTCCTACAATCCTTTGCGATTTAAAAATCAAGGTTTCCTTACTCAAATAAAACTCAGGCTGGTACAGTTATACGATACTTTTACGTCCAGGCAGGTGGATTTTTTTATTTCAAATTCTGAAACAATTAAAAAAGCTAAGGCCAATTCTACGAATGTCAATTTAAAAAAAGTGAAAGTTATTTATAGGGGTCGGGACAAAGAAAAATTCAAGAATCTAGCAGAAAACAATGGTTTGGAGCTTAAAAAAAGTTTGAATATTTCAAATAGCAAAGTGCTTTTAAATGTTAGCAGGCTTATAGAAAGAAAAGGGCAATTAGATCTTTTAGAGGCAATGCCCGAAATTCTTAAAAACCATCCCCAAACTAAATTATTAATTGCAGGTCACGGAGTTTTCGAAGTGGTCCTTTCTAAAAGAATAAAAGCCTTAGGCTTAGAAAAACATGTTAGTTTGTTAGGCAGAAGAATGGATGTCCCAGAACTTTTAAATATTGCAAACGTCTTTGTATATCCCTCGTATTTTGAAGGATTGCCTGGCGCCTTGATAGAGGCGATGATGACGGAAAAACTAATTGTATGTTCAAATATTCCTGAGAATATGGAGTGTGTAGATAAAGATTCAGCTATAATTTTTGAAAGAGGAAACATTTCTGATTTAGCCAATAAAGTTATTTTTGCATTAGATAATGAACATAATTTGTCTCACCTTGGGGAAGAAGCAAGAAAAATTGCGATGGAAAAATTTGACTTGGAAAGTATTGCTCAACAATACGAAGAAACCTATGATTATATAAAAACAATTAAGCCTATGAATAATTTTATTAAATGACCAAAAAAGATTTATACTCAGCACTAAATAATGTTTCTCCAATATTTAATAAGGTTTTATCACGTAGGTTAAGGGTTCTTGCATATCATGCTGTACCCGACAAAAATGCTTTTGACTTACAATTAGAGTATCTATCGAAGAACTATAATATAATAAGCATAAAGAGATTAAAAGCCCACTTATTTGAAGGACAAAAATTACCTAAACGCCCTTTACTTATTACCTTTGACGACGGAGATTTCAGCGTTTATGAAAATGGGCTTCCTATTTTAAAAAAGTATAAACTAGATAGTTGTTTATTTATTATAACTAATCTCATCAACAGTAAAGAAAGCGTATGGATAAAGAAAGTTGAAAAAGGGGAGATGAATAATGGAAAAACTTATGCGGATGCAAGGAAAGAAGTAGCCAGATTAAAAAAAACACCCAATTCAAAAAGAATTGAGGAAATGAAAAAATTTCCCCCAGTATCTGAAAAGCAATTGTCCACTAAAGAACTTCTAGAATTAAGCGCGAACAAAGTTTTTATTGGGAATCACACCCATACTCATCCTATGCTAGATCAATGTAATAAAGAAGAAACTATATTAGAATTAGAAAAGGTTAAAGAAACTATGTTGTCCCTGGGCTTTGAGGGTTACGATGTTTTCGCTTATCCTAATGGCAATGAAGACGAAGCCTCTAATAAGATCTTAAAAGAGGAGGGCATAAAAATGGCTTTCTTGTTTGACCACAAGGTTAATTCTAAAAATATCAATCCTCTATCCATATCACGAATTATGGTTGATAGCAATACAGAATTAAATGAGTTTAAAACCAAAGTATCAGGACTCCATCCCTTTTTATTTAATTTGAAAAGTTTATTCTAAAATATACTAAAACAATGATAAATTATAGGGAAATAAATTATGAACAGGATTTAGATGAGGTTTTAGACCTACTTAACTCCAATTTCTCCACTACCCATTCAAAAAAAGCATTTGTTTGGAAACATTTAGAAAATCCTTTTGGTGTGTCCTACGGGTCATTGGCAACAGACGATGAAAGGATTATTGCTGTACGAATGTTTATGAAATGGGAGTTTAGGAATGGTTCAAATATAATAAATTCAATACGTCCTGTAGATACTTGTACCGATAAGTCTTATAGGGGCAAGGGTATTTTTAAGCAACTAAACCAAAATGGATTAGATTACTTTCAGGACGAGCATGATTTAATTTTTAATACGCCCAATGCCAATAGTAAACCAGGAAATTTAAAAATGGGCTGGAAACCCGTGCCTAAAAATTTTCAATATCAATTTGGACTTATACCGTATGCAAGTGAATTGGTAAAATGTAAAATTTTGAAAGATGAAGATGAAGTCCAATTTTCCAAAATAATTTTACCTATGGACTGTCACACAAATATATCTCTTGCTTTTCTTAAATGGCGCTATAAGGATAGGGATTACAAAAAAGCTCAATTTGAGGAAACGGGAATCCTTATATATAAAATTCAAAATTTAAAAGGATTGAGAAGCCTTATTGTATGTGATATTTTCGGAGATTTAGAAAATTTTAATAAATTCTTGTTTTCTGTTTGCATATGTGAGAAGACTTTAGGTGTTTATTTCTTGAAAAACGAAAAAAGTAAAAGTTTTAAATTTTTGTTCCAGTCAGCGCGTGGTGGGCAAACCGTAGTATATCGCGATGATAAATTTAATATTATCGAAAAAATTAATTTTAGCCTTTCTGATTTGGAAGCAAGGATATAAATACTTCATTTAATGAAAATTCTTCAGTTAGTAACAAAGCGTCAATATCGTGGAGCAGAAGTTTTTGCCGCCAATCTAAGTGAAGAACTTATAAAGCTTGGGCATGAGATTATGTTTGTGGGTTTATATGAAAATAATAAAGATATTCTTGAGGTAAAAGGAGCTGAAAATATCGACTTGATTGAGAATGAAAGTGTTTTTTCTATTCAGCTCGTGAAAAAAATTATTTGTCTTGTCCGGGATAAAAAACCAGATGTAATTCAATGTAATGGATCAGACACTTTAAAATATATGGTCTCGGCCTCTTATTTTGTTCCGAAAGTTCCTATTCTCTATCGAAATATAAGCATGATCAGCCAGTGGGTAAACAACGGTCCCCACAAGTTCTTGTATAAAAATATGTTCAAAAAAATTGACCATGTTTCTTCGGTAGGAGAGGAAGCCTTAGCCGATTTTATCAGGACTTTCAATTATCCTTCTAACCAAACCTCTGTCATAAGAAGGGGCATTCCAATGAAACAGTTGGATGCTGAAGAAGCCCGAAGGAATTTAAAAAAGGAATTGGATCTTGGCGAAGAAGACCAGATAGCAATGCATATTGGAAATTTTAGTGTCGAAAAAAACCACATATTTTTAATTGATGTTTTTTCTAATCTAAAGACGAACTTTCCTCATATTAAACTTGTTTGTGTGGGGGCCGGCATTTTATGGGAAGAAATTAAAGCGGAAGTCAGAAACCGGGGATTAGAAAAAACTATTTACTTCCTGGGTTTCAGAAAAGATATTCCCGAAGTCCTGGCAGGCTCAGATTTTTTTGTTCTCTCTAGTAAAGTGGAAGGGGTTCCAGGTGTGATCCTGGAAGCTGCAACCCAGGGTAAGCCGGCGATAGCTACAGATGTAGGAGGTGTGAGGGAAGTACTGGTGAACAACGAAACAGGATTTGTAGTTCAGGATTTTAATAAAGATGAATTTCAAAATAAAATCGTTAGCCTTGCTACCGATGTAGGGTTAAGAACAGTGATGGGTAAAAAAGCCTATAAACAAACAATTGAACACTTCAACCCATTAGAAAATGCAAAAAAATTTGAGGAATTATATTTAGAAATGATTGGGAAAAACAAGTCTCTTAAAATTCTTCAGCTAATTCAAAAAAAACAGTATAGGGGAGCAGAAATTTTTGCCTGTCAGCTATCTAATCATTTGCTGGATATGAATCATCAGGTGGAAGTTTATAGTGTATATGAGGGAAGTTCACAACTGCCATTTAAAGGTGTTGTTAAAAGCCTTGATCGCCGCCCCCACGTTAGATATTATGACTTTAAAGGATGGAAAGATCTGGCCAAAATTATTAAACAGTATAAACCGGATATTATTCAAGCCAATGCAGCAGATACCCTTAAATATGCTATTTTCTCTAAATTTTTATTTTCCTGGAATGTACCAATTGTATTCAGGAATGCCAGCACTTCAAGTTTTTATATCAAGAATGAATTTTCAAAAAAACTGAACGCTTTTTTACTAAAAAGGACAGATTATATTTTATCTGTTTCCAAGGCTTCTAAAAAAGATCTCAATACTATTTTCCCTTTTACCGAAAAATCAAGTATTGTTATTCCTGTAGGAATTGAAGAACGTCAATTTTTGAATGATCAGGATCAAATAATACCTTTTGACGTTCATCAGAAGAATATCCTTCATATTGGTTCATTTACCGTAGAGAAAAATCATTTAGAACTTATTGATATTTTTATAAAGGTAAAAAAGCAAATTCCATCAGCAATACTTCATTTAATTGGCGAGGGACCACTCAAATCAGATATTATAAATTACATTAAAAAGCACGGACTTGAAGAATCGGTTATTATTCATGGCGATTTACAAGATCCGTATCCTTACCTAAAAATGGCAGATGTACTGGTGCTACCAAGCTTAGTAGAAGGATTGCCTGCAGTGATTTTAGAGGCAATGTATTATAAAACCCCAGTTGTTGCTTACGATGTAGGGGGAGTATCAGAGATAATTTCACCAGAAACAGGTATTCTTATTAATAAAGATGATGAAATAGCATTTGCCGAAGCTGTGGTAAAAGCTTTAAACACTAAGGATTCCATTAAAATAGAAACAGCCTATAAATTTGTAAAAGCTAATTTCATGAATAGAGAAATTGCGCAGCAATTTTTGAAAGCATATAAAAGTATTTTGTGAAATTTTAATTCTCTTGAGTATATATCTAAAAATTAAAATTAGTAATAGAGCACTTAGGGCTATTGGGTCAACTCGCAGTAGAGATTTCACTAAAGGTAAAAATATATTACCTATGAATTAATTAGAATTATTTATCTTATTAATGGTGTTCTGCTAAGGGAATACGCTAAATTTGCCTTTTAAATTTTAACAGTGCAGAAAGTAAAAGTGTTACATATCATAAAGTCTTTAGGCAGAGGCGGTGCCGAAATGCTACTTCCCCAGACTTTAAAGATTCATAACCAGGAGAGATTTGAGTTTCATTATTTATATTTTCTTCCCTGGAAAGATCAAATGGTTCAAGAAATTATGTCTTTTGGTGGAAAAGTTACTTGTTTTTCAGCTTCAAATAATATTCAACTTCTTCAACAGTCCAGGAATGTAATTGGTTACTGTAAAGAAAACAAAATAGATGTAATTCATTGTCACTTACCCTGGTCGGGTTTTCTCGGAAGAATGATACATAAAAAATCAGGGATTCCGTTGATATATACAGAACATAATATTCAAGAGCGGTATCATATTGCTACCAAAGTTTTAAATAAGCTGAGTTTTAATTTTCAGAATATGGCAATTGGCGTTTCCAAAGATGTTACCCGGTCTATAAAAGAAAACATCAACCCGAAAATTCCGGTGAAAACCGTATTAAATGGAGTAAATACAGAATTCTTTAAGAGGGATCTGAAAAAAGGAGATAGTATTCGGGAAAAATTCAATATTCCCACCGAGGCAATTGTAGTAGGGAATATTGCTGTTTTCAGAGAACAGAAAGCTCTACCGGTTTGGTTGAAAGCATTTAAAAAAATTATTTCTGAATTTCCGAATGTATATGGAATTCTGGTGGGAGCTGGACCTTTGGAAGGAGAAATAAAATCTTTAATAGTAGAACTGGAATTAAGCTCGAATCTCATTTTGCCAGGACTCCAGACTGACACTGTTTCCTACTTTTCTGCAATGGATATTTTTATGATGAGTTCAGATTTTGAAGGTCTTCCTATTGCACTTTTGGAAGCCATGAGTATGGAATGCGCAGTGGTTTCTACAAAAGCAGGTGGCGTGACAGAAGTCATTCGAGAAAAAAAAGATGGTTTGTTATGTGAAACTGGGGAATCTGATTGTTTAGCTAAACATGTGAGTTACTTAATTGACAATGATGGAATTAGAAAAGAATTTCAAAAATCGGCTAGAGAGAGAGTTAAAAATGCATTCAGTTTAAAAACCATGGTGAATGAATTGGAAGACTGTTATTTGGAGTTGAGTGGAGGAGTGAAGAGTGAAAGAGTGAAGAGTAAGGAGTGATGAAGTAATGAAGTAATGGAGTAATAGAGTGGTGAAGTGTAAACGAGTACCGCATTGAAAAAGTGTTTTAGAGACGGAGAAACGGAGCAAAGAAGTGACGAAATGTATAACAACGTCACAAGATCACAGGTTACATAATAGATTTAGAACTATAGTAAATGTTAGGAGTATTTATTCTTATTATTTTATTTTTCATAATCAATCAAATTTTCTATGGAATTTTTGAAAAGAGGCATGCTTTTTTTGATAAGAAAAAAATGAATCTTCTTTATCTGTATCATCTTGTATTTTATGGTGTTTATACTTGGTATGCTTCCAATAACCCCTCTGATTCCAAAGGTTATTATGCCACTTTAACAAAATATTCCGGAAATTGGATCGACTTATTTGGTACTGATACTGCTTTTATCGATTTTTTTGCCTATCCATTTTATAAGATTGGTTTTAGTTACGATATGCTAATGCTAACTTTTGCCTGGTTTGGTTTTTTAGGATTTATGTATGCCTACTTGTTTTTTAGGGAAAAAATTCCAATAAAAATAAAGGTATTCAAAATAGATTTGCTCACTTTAATACTTTTCTTACCCAATATGCACTTCTGGACGGCCTCTTTAGGTAAGGGTTCCCTTATCTTTTTTGGTCTTATGATGTTTACGTACGCTATTGTGAATCCAAAGAATAGAATTTTTTTATTATTATTTAGCTCTTTCATTATTTTTCATATCCGTCCTCACGTTTTCTTTTTTGTGGCCCTTGGTACAGTACTTGGTTATATGAGTGGAAAGGAGAAGATTCCACTATGGCAAAAACTCTTGGTTTTTGTTGTTATGGTTGGTGCTGTGGTGCTATTACAAGATCAAATTCTCGCTGTGGCGGGCCTACAAGGTTCTGAGAATCTTGTTGAAGATTTTGAATCGTTTTCTGAAGATAGATCAGAATCTTTAAGTCAGGGGGCAGGTTCGGGAGTAGATATGTCCAGCTATCCTTTGCCTCTAAAGCTTTTCACCTTTTGGTTTAGGCCGCTCTTTTTTGATGCTCCAAACATTTTAGGATTAATTGTTTCCTTTGAAAATCTCATTTATTTGATGTTATTCTTGAAAATCGTCAATAAAGATTTTTTAAAATTTATAAGAAAATCTCCTTCCCTTGTTAAAATGAGTTTCGTGATATTTTTTGCAACATCTTTTGCTATGACATTTGTAATGTCTAATCTGGGAATAATTATGAGGCAAAAGTCAATGGTAATGTATTATCTATTTTTTGTTATTTATTACTTCTTGGCAGAAAAGAAGTATTTAAAAATTATGAAGCTTAAAAGAATGAGAGCTGCAAGTAAAGAGAGAAGCATTAATATGTCCTAAGAAATTAAATGGGATAGCATCGATGAATTTTTTTCTTGATGTAATTTTTAAATATTCATGTACATCTCTTCATAATTAAGAATTCTAGATGGAATACTAAATTTGAAAAAGGAAATAGCATAAACTTAATAGTAAAATGAAAAATAAAGTAGGAGTTGTTATTTTAACTTATAATCGCTTAAACCTTTTAAAAATAACCCTATGTAGGGTTTTGAATCAAACATATAAGCCTTTAGAAGTTTTAGTAGTAGATAACAGCTCTACAGATGGAACCAAGGAATATTTAGCTGGCAGGAATGAATTAAATACGCTGCTCCTGGAGGATAATACCGGGCCAGCCGGTGGGTTTTATGAGGGTATAAAGTATTTTGCTGAAAGTACAGATGTGGATTATGTTTGGCTTATGGATGATGATTTTTTTCCTTTTGTATCTTGTCTTGAAATTTTAATGAAATCTGCAAATAATGAAAAAATCCTTTTTCCTTATGCTCGTGAAAAAGATTTTGCCCATCGCAAAGAACCGGGCTGGTGGGGCGTATTAATTCCTATGGCAATAATTAAAACTGTGGGGTATCCTAATAAGGAACTCTTCTTCTGGGCAGAGGATTCCGAGTACTTATTGTACAGAATTAGGGAAAAGCATTCATATAAAGTTCAGTGGATCTCTGCTGCAAAAGGAGTGCATTTTACAGAACGTGTTAAAAATCATAGAAAATCCTGGAAATATTATTATGAGGTCAGAAATATGTTATACATGCGGTTATATGTTAGAAAACCAAGCCTACGTCGATATTACAAATTATTGAGGAGCTGGGTGTTTCTTTTAGGAGCTATTTTGTTGAAAGATGATGAG
>Ga0209414_1000192_pt1 | contig 27976 bp, 24 predicted proteins | sample LakVidmifraction_4_FD_181154 | JGI IMG/M metagenome (GOLD analysis project Ga0209414, IMG submission 181154) | Hypersaline microbial communities from Lake Vida, Antarctica - Brine Hole Two &gt;0.2 micron (SPAdes) (version 2) | ecosystem: Environmental > Aquatic > Non-marine Saline and Alkaline >...
CTTACGTACTGGAGAAGTGTAATGGCTAAGCAAATCCGTGAGTGGCAGCCTAAGCCACACCGTGCAGTGAATTACAACGTGAACGCAGTGCAGAAGTGTATCGACAAGCATGGGTACGTACTGGCCTCCCCTAAGCTGGACGGGGTACGTGCGCTTATCAAACTCACCAGCACCGGCCTGCTGGTAACATCCCGGGAAGGTATCCGTATTCGATCACTGGACGAGCGCCTGCCGGGTATGGCTAAGGAACTGCGCCGCCTTGGTATCTCGATGCGGGGCGCGGTGCTTGACTGCGAGCTGTACATTAGGGGTATCTCGTTCGATGAGGCCAGCGGACATATCCGTAGGCACTCTGCACTCCCGCTTGAATTAGATGTGCGCATTGGAGTGTTCGATATTACTGAACCCGCTACAGTAACCGGGCGGCAGCCCGGGCGCGTGGGTTTACAACACCGTATAGACTACCTGCGCAGTGTTCTATTGGGTGAGCGTAGCTTGTTCGAGTACGTACCGCACGTAGCCTGTGCCTCTAAATGGGCAATCGAGACAATGTACGCCGGGTACCGGGCCAAGGGCTACGAGGGGCTGGTTCTGAAAGACCCTGACCTGCCGTACCGCAATGGTAAGGTAACAGGCTGGTGGAAGCTCAAGCCCGACATCACCGAGGATGGTACAGTCGTTGGGTACGTCTGGGGTGACGAAGCCAAGGCCAACGCCAACAAGATCGTGGGCTTTGAAGTGCTGCTGGAGTCCGGCGAGACTGTCCGAGCTACCGGCCTGACAAAAGCCCAAATGGCTGAGTACACCGATTCGTACGAGGACGAGCGGGACGGTAAGATTGGCCGGTACTGTGAAGTCAAAGCAATGGAGCGAACTGCCAGCGGCAGCTTGCGGCACCCATCATTCAAGTGCTGGCGTGATCTGGACGCCGCTAAGGGGATAAAGCTATGAGATTTGAAGTACTACGAAGCATGTTCACGTTCGGCTTTGCGCTGAACCTTATGAACCGCACGTACATACTCGGCGTAGGCTGGGATAAAAAGCGCCCAATGCAGTTCAACTACCGTGGGTTCAATCTCACTGGTGGCAGGACAGGTAGCTTCGGCTGTGGCAAAGGCTGGGTATGGTACGGCACATGGAGATCGTAATATGTCGATACGTGTAATTGATCTGGAAACAGAAAATCATCTGCACATGGGCAGCAAGGCCAGTCCGTACTGCGAGGATAACTACATCGTGGCGCCGGGGTGGCAGGACTTCACATGGGGCGGCGAGGCACTAGCACCGGTACAGCACCGGTACTTCACCAGCCGGGAGCAGGCTGAGCAAGGTGAGCAAGGTGAGCCGTGGTTCGACCTGACTGGTGTGGACTTCATCGTAGCACACAATGCTATGTTTGAGAACTCATGGTTCCTGACCCGGCACCGCGACGAGTTCATGAAGTTTTTAGCCCGCGGTGGCCGTGTGTTCTGCACCCAGCTGGCGGAGTACGTGCTAAGCCACTTCCAGCACCTGTACCCCAGCCTTGACGAAGTAGCCCCGACACACGGCGGCACTCACAAAGTTGACGGTATCAAGATACTCTGGGAGCAGGGGCACCTGACATCCGAGATTGACAAAGAGCTACTGCTGGAGTACCTGATCGGCCCTGAGGGCGACATCACGAACACACAGCTCACGTTCTTTAGCCAGCGCAGTAAGCTAGTTGCTGCTGGTATGTGGGATATGTTCATGGAGCGGTGCGAGGGTATGCTGGCGTACTCCCTGTGTGAGAACGCAGGACTGTACATAGATACAGTAGTTGCCGAGCAAAACCTTGCCGATCAGGAGCAGGAGCTGGCAGAAATCAACGCCCATGTAGGCACCCTGCTGCCCGAGCTGCCGCCGTACTTTGAGTTCAATTGGGGTAGCTTGTACCATGTGTCGGCGCTGCTGTTCGGCGGGCCTATCAAGTACAAGCACAAGGTATCATACGACCCTGTAAAGTTTCACAAGGTGGACTGCAACCAGTTCGGGGACACACTCAAAGAGGTGCCGGTAGATGGTACAGAGTTAGACGTAGCTACGCTGGAGCTATCCCATGGCCCTGCTGTAGTGTACAAAAGCGGCAAGAACAAGGGCACCCTGAAAGTACTCAAGATAGATACCGATGAAGAAAAGTTGAAGTGGGACGACACCACGTTCCAGTTCAAGGGGCTGATTGACCTCATGAGCCTACCCACGGCTCTTGTTAAGGACAAGTTCAACCCAAGCCGGGGCGAGTGGGTGTCCAAGCTGGAACTGCCTGACGGAACGCCTGTGTACAGCACTAGCGGCGAGGTACTTGATGTGCTCTCAAAGCACGGATTCGAGTCCGCCGATTTGCTGAAACGCCAAGGCGCGCTGGTGAAAGACATCGGTACGTACTACCGCCGGTACGAGTACAACAAAGACGGTACGGTTAAGAAGGTCAAGGGTATGCTTCAGTTCGTTGGGACGGACAGCATCATCCACCACAAGCTGAACATCACAGCTACCGTAACTGGTCGCTTAAGTTCCAGCACCCCGAACTTGCAGAACCTACCACGAGAGGGCACGAGCGTAGTGAAGCAGATGTTCACATCCCGGTTCGGCGCCGAGGGCCGCATCATTGAGGTGGACTACACTGCACTGGAAGTGGTGTCGCTGGCCGCACTATCTGGCGATACAGCACTGCTACAAAAGCTGCTCGACGGTACCGATATGCACTTGTACCGACTGGCTGGTAAGGGCAACAACTGGGGTGGGCTGACGTATGCGGAACTCTGTGAGGTCAACAGCGATAAGGCACACCCGCGCCACAAAGAGGTGCATGATGCGAGAACGAACATCAAGCCCCGGGCCTTTGCTGCTCAGTACGGAGCTACTGCTCACGGTATTGCCTTTAACACTGGATGTACAGTGGAGGAAGCCCAAGAGTTTCTTGATAACGAAGCCGCCCTGTTCCCAGAAAGCATTGCATTCCGTCAAGTAATCTACGACGAGGTGCAGCGCAATGGTGAGCATAACATCCAACGCGAAATGAATCCTGACGGATCATGGGGCATTTACCACAGAGGTCATTGGCAGTCACCGGGAGGTACGTGCTACAGCTTCCGGGAGTTCAAGCAGTGGAAAGAGGGCCAGCATGTGCTGGATTACAAAGCCACACAGATTGCTAACTACTGGAACCAAGGTGAGGCAGGGTTCCTAATGACTTCTGCAATGGGGCGCGTTGCCCGCTGGATTATTAGCAAGCAGTTCTATGCTAACGCTGTGTTCCCACAGGGCCGTGCGTTCCTAGTGAACCACGTACACGATGCGGCGTACCTTGATGTGCACGAGTCAGTAGTACAAGAGGTAGGCTTAGCAGTTAAAGCTATCCTAGAAGACGCACCTAAGTACTTGAGTACCCGGCTTGGGTACAACATAGCCCACGTACCCTTCCCGGCAGTTGCCGAGGCAGGTCTAAGTATGTTCTCTAAAGAGGTAATTAAAAATGCTTGAACTAATCGAACGCATCCTAAAGATCATCACCGCAGTACTGATTAAGCAGGCGGATAAAGACACCAAGAAAATTGCTGCCGCAAATGAGGCGATAGTAGCCCTGCAATTGCAATCGGGTTTAGCAGCGCGGCACCAGCACAAGTGTCACAACCTGCGCCGTAAGCTGGAAGATTTAGTAGAGTAAGTACTGTACAAAGTACTGTATAAATCAATTGCAACATACAATTGAAAGAACGCAGTGAAATACAACCGCAGGGCAGTACTGAATAAGTGCTAGCAGCGACAGCAGTAAGTACTGTACAAAGTACTGTATATACCCAGTACAAGTAATTGCAACATGTACTGGGACACAATGATATATAATCCTGAATACTACGAGGCAATACCATGAGCGAAGCAAACAAAGTAGCACTGTCTGTACAAGAACTGCTGGCCCAAGCTAACGCAGCAGCAGAGTCAGCAGAAACAGATATGTCAGAAGTACAATCCGGTAGCTTCGGACGACTGTACCCAGCAGGATATGCATTCGCAAGACTGATTGAGTACGTAGAAGTTGGTAAGCATACCGAGGAGTTTGACGGTAAGGTGAAGCCAGCAGCCCTGACATTCCGCATGGCCTTCGCTATCTGGGGCACCCCGCCTAACCAGCCCAGCGGTGCTAAGGATAACTTCCACAATGATGATGGTACTCCCGGCATCATCCGTACCTTTGATATGCGTATCAGCAATAACGAGAAGGCCGGTTCAAAGATCGCCTTTGATCGACTGAACTACAAGGGCGGCGCAAAGCAGTTCTACCAGTTCATCGGTCAGCCATTCCTGATTAACGTGATCCAGAAGGCGAACAAGCAGGGCAAGATTCAGAACCGTATCGTGCTGAAAGATACCCTGCCGCCGCATGATCCTGCTACCGGTACCCCGTACACAATCGCTGATGCACCTGCTGAAATGTACCGCCTGTTCATCTGGAACCAGCCTACCAAGGCCGGATGGGACAGCCTGCACATTGAAGGCAAGATGGATAACGGGAAGTCAAAGAACTTCATTCAAGAAAAGTGCATGGCATCGCTGGACTTCGACGGTTCACCTTTGCAGCAACTGCTGAATGGTTCCGCCAGCATCCCAAGCCCTGAGTCAATGGCAGAAGCCCCAGCAGATGCCCCAGCGGCTCCAGCAGCACCAGCAGCTCCTGATGCCCCGGCTACCCCAGCGCCTGCCGCTCCCGCCGCGCCAAGTGCACCTGCGGCCCCGTCTGCTCCGGCAGCGCCTGCTGTGCCTAGCGCCCCGGCTGCACCTGCTGTACCCACTGCGCCTACCGCGTAATGGCTATCGTACTGGGAGTTGACCTCGACGCAGAGGTTGAGCCGCTTTTTGAATCAGCGACTCCCGGGACGGTGTTGCTTAGTGATGGTGACGGTGCAGCGTACCGCGCCGCCGCCACTGCTAAGACATTACCAACAGCGTACCGCAGGTTCATCCAAGAAATACTGGCAGAGCAGTTCATGACGAAGACTGCCAGCTCTGAGGTGTACCTGACCTCAAAGGACTCTCTGAAGGCACACCGTGCCCTGTATCCAACCTTTAAGCCGTACCAAGGCAACCGCAACGGTAAGAAGAAACCTGCCCTTCTGGAGCCTCTAAGACACTACCTAGCGAATGATCCACAAGGTCTGCCGGATGGTATGACAATCGAAATGGAACATTACTGGGAAGCAGACGACCGGTTGATTATGCGAGCACATGCCCTCGGTGATGCAGCAGTAATGCGCTCCGACGATAAGGACTTACGACTGACACCCGGCCCGTACTACGAGAACGAGACAGGCGTTATTGACCGGATCACTGGCCGGTTCGGTTGGATTAGCGAAGCGTACACACCGGCAGGAAGCTTGAAGATTAAGGGCCACGGCCTGAAGTTCTTCTGGGCACAGATGCTGTACGGCGATGCGGCAGACAATGTACGTGGCCTTGACCGGCTAGACGGTAGGCTTATTGGCGAACGAGGTACGCTGGAGTTCCTACAGCCTATCGAATGTGAGCACGAAGCAGCGAACCGGATACTCTGGGCGTACGCCAAGCACAAGCAGGATGCACTGGCCGAGGCACAGATGGTATGGCTACGCCGTTCAGAACACGACTGTGCTTTCAAGTACTTCATGGAACTGGAACTAGACAAGTCTCTAAAAGACTGGCTCACGAACCTAAATGATTACCACCAGAAAGTACTGGGCCTAGCCCTAAAGGATACAAACGATGCATAAATTAGCTAGAACCCAACTCCCTACACAAGAGCGATTACTATACTTATTTGAGGACGTTGGAGACACTGTGCGGCGTAGAGTACAAGTACCGGGCAGCACTAAGGAGTTAAAGGATGCACGTTGCATTAGCTCCGGTGGTTACTACGTGTGCCGCGTGGACGGTAAGCTGTACTATATCCATAGGCTTTTGTGGATAATGCGGACAGGGACTTGGCCGGTTAACGAGATAGACCATAGGGACGGCAATAGGCTCAATAACAGCGTAGCTAACCTACGGGACGCAGAGAGCTGCCAAAACTCATGGAACATGATTCCTAATGCTAAAAATACTTCAGGCTATGTGGGCGCCTCGTGGTGTAAGTCAACTAAAACTTGGCGAGGCACTATCAAGGCGCGTAACAAGTGGTACTGTCAAGGAGGTTATAGCACAGCAGCGGAAGCACACGCATGGTATCTTCAAATGGTAGTTAAGTTAAGGGGTGGTTTTACAAATGAAAACACAGCCAATGCGTAAGTTAGCGCGGACACAACTACGGGCTTGGGTAGTTCAACAACTAGCTAAGCAAGGAGGTTCCTGTTTGCTATGCCGGGAGCAGGTAGATTTAAGCATCCCCCGGCAAGCCGTAGCCGACCATAACCATAAGACAGGTGAACTACGCGGGGTGCTTTGTCGTTCTTGTAATAGTGGTGAAGGAAAAACTGCTAACGCCGCTGGGCGCTGGGGTGCAAAGAGCATGGATTATGACAAGATCATACCATGGCTGAAGAACCTTGTAGAGTACCTAGAATCTCCCGGCCTTGGGCTAATGTACCCCACTCACCGGACACCCGAGGAGCTTCGACTGGCCAAAAATGCGAAAGCCCGCAAGGCCCGCGCTAACACAGCGGCAACTAAGATTGTGCGGAAGTCCGTACGTTCAATGGCACCAAAGAAGGAATCAGAATGAGTGGAAAACTGCGTAAGCTATTCAGCAACGACGAAATTGTACAGGCTATGGTGGATTCACAAGACCATGTAGCAACAGCCGCCACAAAGCTATCCCGCCTTCGGGGCAAGACAATCAGCCGGGAGCTGCTGCGGTACTGGTTGCTGCACCTAAGCACCAAGAAGCGGAACGGCCAGCCGTACACTGGCACCACGGTACTTGATCGAAACATCCGGGACACCCTGACACTGCGGGTACCCTCGCCCCTTGACGACAACAAAGAGTACCCCGTAGAGGAAGACAACTCCCGGCTGCTTATTATCCCTGACCAACACGCCCCGTATCAGCACCCTGATGCACTGGCGTTCCTACAAGATGTTGCCGAACTGCTTGACCCGACCCGGGTAATTAATCTGGGCGACGAGACAGACGGACACGCCCTGAGCTTCCACGACAGCGATCCCGGTCTGGATAGTGCTGGCCCTGAACTACACAAGGCCCGTATCTTCCTGCAAGCACTGGCCGGAGTGTTCCCGGTAATGGACATCTGCCACAGTAACCACGGCAGCTTGGTGTACCGTAAGGCATTCAAGACAGGTATCCCGGTTGAGTACATCAAGCCGTACCGCGATGTGCTGTTCCCTGATGGTGGCGGCGAAGGCTGGTCATGGGCTGACAAGATACCGGTGCGCCTACCGAACGGTGATACAGTGATCTTCCAGCACCAGAGCGCCGGGGACATCCTGAACAACGCAGCACATGAACGTGCTAACATTGTACAGGGCCATGAGCACTCCGACTTCTTCATCCGGTACCGTAGCAGCACGAGTGCATTGTACTGGGCTATGGTGTCCGGTTGCTTGATCGACCCGAAGGCGCTGGCCTTTGCATACGGTAAGCTGTTCCCGAAGCGGCCTATCATTGGCTGCTCAGCAATCATCGACTCACAGCCTGTGCTGATCCCTATGCCAATGGATCACGAGGGCCGGTACACTGGCCGGGTTAATGGTATCTTGCAACAACAGGGCGTGTGATATGCTAATTGAATGTGTTAATACTAACAGAGAAACTCGGTGGGTAGACACCAGTACCGGCTGGGTGTACGACACGGAAAACGCCACGTGCCGAGTCACAAACCGACCTGCGTACCCACTTGGCCCCGGGAGGTGGCGCAGTGCTGGTGGCAGTCAACTGTACACTCATAAACCGGGCAGGTACGCACGGCAGACCCCGACTACCCCGGTGGGAAATGTACCTGTGGGCAGCGGGGCGGAATTGGGTACAAGCGTACCCAAAAGCGATAACAAGTCAGATGGGAGTTCCGCCAGCTATTACAAGCTCCCGGAGTACGCCGAGGAACTGCATCACCTGATTAGCTACAAGAACATGAGTGCAGCTATGGGCGAGATATTCCGGGCAGCGTACCGCTCCGGTGAAGCCAGCCATAGTGACGATTTGCGGGACATTCGTAAGATCATAGCTTACGGCCTGCAAGAGCAAGAACGCATCCTACGCAAAAGAGGTGAGTATGTACAAGCAACTAAGTGATAACATGACCAGCGCGATTGATACCGGCAACAAAGAAGCAGCAGCCCAAGCTGTGCTGGAGGCGGGCGATGCGTTCAACGGTAACGCAATTACCTTCGACCAGTACATCGACATCCGTTCAGACTTCCGTGAAGCATACCCAGACCTGATCTAATAGAGGTAATGATGCAAGACTGCCCGCTGGTTCAAGAACAAATTCAACGAGAGAAACGTGCAAGCGTGAACGCACAGAACAAAGCGTACCGGGAACTCGCTGAAGCTGCGGCAGAGGGCAGGCTGGAGGGTTTGCCAGCAAGTACCCGGGTAATCGCTAGGCTGTATCAGGGTATGGAGGATGCCCTATCGGTTGTGGTGAGTAAGGTGCACCGAGGCCCCGGCGCCGCACAGCGCGGTTGGCTCCGTGAGTTAGATGCTGGTACCCTTGCGGTAATCAGCATTCGTGGTGTGCTAGGCACTTGCCTGCGATCCCACGACAGGGGCGCTACGATCCAAGCGCTTAGCATCAACCTCGGTCGCCGCATAGTCCGAGAAGTGCTGATCCGCAGGGCCGAGGAAGTTAGCCCAGTGTACGTACAGCGCACGTTAGCGTACCTCAAGGGTGCCGGTACCGTAGCGCAGCACCACGTAGACCGTACAATGGACAGGGTAATTCTACACGTACTGGAACTGGACGCTCAAGACCAGCTCAAGAACTCTGATCTGCTGCACATGGGCAAGCACTGTGTGCAGGCTGCACTCGCTGTTGGTTTAATAACAATCCAACGTGGGGTGTTCAGCCGGGGCAAGTTAGTGACCTACCATCTGGAACCCAGCATTCAGAAAGTACTCACCGAGGAGCAGCCACACCTTGTACACAAAAGCCGGATAGCCAGTGTGTGTCCGCCAAAGCCTTGGCACTCTGCCTTCGGCGGCGGGTACCAGACCCGGGATATGTCTGATCCGCTGGTAACGCTAAAGTTCAGTATGCGTACTGAAACGAAGCGAGCTGTAATCAAGAACGTAGAGGAGAACACCCGCCTGCTGGATGTGGTGAACTACCTACAGAATGTACAGTTTCACATTGAGCCAGAAGCTGCTGACACGCTGACCCGTATCTGGGAAGGCGGCGGCTCTGCCGTGGGGATGCCCTCACGGAATGCTCCTGTAAAGCCTGCGTTCCCCTTCCCAGAAGGCTGGAGCAAAGAGCAGGCGCCAGATACACAGCTCGCTGTATTCTCTGAATGGAAACGACTGGTGGCAGCGTGGCATACCCACGACAAGAAACGCCAGTCCCGCCTGTACGAGACAGCAAGCCTAGTTCGGAATGCCCGGGAGCTACGGGACAGGAAAGTGTGGTACCCGGTGTTCGCGGACTTCAGACAGCGGTTTTACTATGGCGGCGACCCTAATCCGCAAGGCGCAGACGCCGCCCGCTCCCTTGTGAACTTTGGCAAGAAGAAGGCGCTGGGCGAGCGTGGTGTGTTCTGGCTGAAAGTGCACATAGCGAACTCCTGTGGCTTTGACAAGAAACGTATGCCCACCCGGGCAGCATGGGTAGACACGAACTGGGAAAGCCTCTTAGACGGTGCGTACGCCCCAGAAGACTCTGACCTGTACCGAGGCTTAGGGGATAACCCTTTAGTGGCCGCAGCAGCTGTCAGGGAGCTACACAAAGCGTACGAGTCAGGTAATCCGTACCTGTACGAAACAGGCATCCCGGTACACATGGATGCTACGTGCTCTGGGCTACAGCACTTCTCAGCAATGCTACGTGATCCGGTTGGCGCAAAGTTCACGAACCTGATAGACCCTGACGGTGAGGAGAAGGCGGATATATACGCCAGAGTGGCCGAGCTGGCCATGCAGCAGATTCATCAGGACGCTAAGGATGCAGGGCACAAGTACCAAGTATGCGCCCAGCTCTGGGCAGCACACGGTATCTCACGGGACTTAGCAAAAAGCCCGGTAATGACTTACGTGTACGGCGCCACACTACGCAGTGTATGCGATGGTATTCGGAACTACCTTGACGAAGCAGGCTGGGAGCATGAGTCTGTGAGCACGAGCAGCATGGCGCAGTACTTAGGCCGTGGCATGTTCGACGCTATCGAGGCAGCAGTACCAGCAGCAGCAGCTTGTATGCGGTGGCTTAGAGCGCGTTGTAGGGCACATGGCAGGCAGGAGCCTATGCTGTGGAAGAACCCTATGGGCTTTCAAGTGTCTCTCGATATTAGAGAAATGATAGAGAACCGGATATTCCTGCGGTCATGTGGTATGTCCGTGGCGGTAGTGCGGGAGTTCGGTGAGAACAACGCCGGGCAACGTATCGGTAATTCAATCAGCCCGAACTTCATTCACAGTTTAGATGCGGCGCACCTGAGTATGGTAGCGGAGCGTATGCAAATTGATGGGCTGGATTTGGTGGTTATTCACGACTCTTTTGGCACACACCCCAGCGATGTAGACACAATGCAGCGGTACATCCGTGAGGCATTCCTCGAAATGTACCACGGCGAGAACCCATTGCAGGCGCTTTTAAATGGTCTGGAACAAGACGCAGAGCTTCCCCCTATGGGCAATTTTGAATTGCTACATGTAATGGGATCAGAGTTCTTCTTTAGTTAATAATTCCTCTATTGCTACATTAGAGTGAAACCATAGGAAGGGACAGTTGAAACCAAAACAACATGAAACCCCAGAGTTCAGTGAGGTACAGTACGAGTATCTCAGGAAGGTGTTCCAAAGGGCGAGTATTACCCCGGACACCTCTACTAACCAACTCATGTACAGTGCTGGAGAACAGCACGTACTTGACTTCATAGGTACCAAGGTGAAGGCATGGGCAAGGCAAAGAGTAGGCCCATCGTAAGATACTGGATGGAGGAGGACGATCCAACGTACCTCCTACCTCTATTCCAGCAGGCGTACAAGGAGTTTCCCGAGTTCAGAACTCAACCCTACGAGGAGTACATACAAGGTACGCTCGATAGTGTAGAGGACTCCCCTAGATTAGAGCTGGTGCAGTACAACGAAACTACAGTAGTTGCGGGTGCTGCGCTGACGCCAGTGTATGACCCACACGTTGGTCGGACTATTGCAGTGTTATGGCAGTACGTACTGCCCGAGTACCGGCCCTCTGCGCTAGTTCGTGAAGTACTCCGAGCAGCACAGGAGCTGGCCCAAGTTCACAATGCCCCCACTATAACTTACTCCCACCGCAGTGGTGTTGGTACCTACATAATTAAATACAGGAAAGCAGCATGGGTAATCCATTCAAAGCCGCTAAGAAAGTCCTTAGCTCAGTAAACGATGCTAGAAAATCAATCACTAAAGAAATAGGTCGCGGCGGCGAATCTATACTGCAAGATGTTAAACGCGATCCACTAGGTTACGCCACCTTTGGTATGAGTTCCCAAGCCGAGGCGGGTATGAAAGCAGTTGGTGGCGCACTTGTACCTGACATTAACATGCCAGCACAAGACGATACAGCCGCTCGGTTGCTGGCCGCACAAGAACGCCGCGCCGCAAACGCAAACGCCGACCTTACTTTGGAGAACATTGTAGACGTGGAATCCGGCGGCACTGCCAGCTCTTTAGGCGGCATGGACAAGAAGAAAAAGCGTACCGGTCAGAACGTAAGCACATCACTCGGCATCAACACTTGAGGTAAGTATGAACCCAGACTCAGAGTACGGCGATGCCGCAAGGCTCTGGCAAGCATACCGGGATACCTCCAGCGTGTACCGGGGCGAGCAGTACGCCAAGTTCACAATTCCTTCGTTAATGGTTGATCCCCTAACGGGTAATAAAGGTGAGTCCGCTAGATCAATCGAACACGACTTTCAATCGGTAGGTGCGTTCCTAGTGAACAACCTATCCAGCAAGATAGTTACCGCCCTGTTCCCGGCGAATATGCCGTACTTCAAACTAGAAGTCGGCCCTGAGCTGGAGGCCGCAGCTACAGAGCAAGGTATCTCTGATGCGGAAATGAACGGTCGGCTGTCTGTATGGGAACGCGATGCTACTAAGCAAGTGTTTCTACACGGTGGCCAGCACAAGTTAATTCGGGCGATTAAGCTCTTGATGGTAGTAGGCGACTGTCTACTGTACCGTAACAGCGCAAACCAAAAATTCATGGTATGGACACGGCAGAGCTTCAGTGTACGGCGCAAGCCAACCGGCGAGCTAATGTGTGCTGTACTGAAACAGCGAATGGATTACGCTGAGCTGGAAGTGTCCCTGCAACAAGACCTCCAGAAAAAGTCACATTCGCAGTACACTGCTGGGCAGTACCTTGATATGTACACCGTGATTAAAAGCATTCCCGGCAAGAAGAATGACCGGGTGCGAGTGCATCACGAAATTGATAGAATGCAAATTGGTAAAGTAGGCGACTACCCAGAACACCTGTCCCCTTATCTTGTACCTGTCTGGAACCTTGCTGATGGTGAGAACTACGGACGTGGACTGGTTGAGGAGTACGCTGGAGATTTCGCACGACTAAGCCTGCTAACTGAGCAGCTTGGCCTGTACGAGCTGGACAGCTTGAACATCCTGAACTTAGTAGACGAGTCGGCGGGTGGCGTAGTAGACGATTACCAGAACGCAGAAACTGGTGACTACGTACCGGGTAAAGTGGGAGCTATCACTGCGTATGAACGCGGCGACTACAACAAGATTCAAGCAGTTAATTCTGCGCTGAACGCACTGGTGCAACGGCTATCACAAGCGTTCATGTTCACGGGGAACCAACGGGACTCCGAACGGACTACCGCTACTGAGGTAAGAGCTACTGCCCGTGAGGCGGAGATTACACTCGGCGGCACGTACAGCTTGCTGGCAGAGTCATTACAGGCCCCACTAGCGTACTTGAGCATGGCCGAGGTGGCCAAAGATAGCGAGAACCTGCTGTTTGGTCTGATGTCAAAAGACTTCAAGCCAACGATCACTACCGGTATTCCGGCAATGACTCGCTCAGCAGATACCGAGAACTTGTTAACAGCCGCTCAAGAAGCCAGCGTAATTGTGGCAGCACTGTCCCAAGTACAATCGAACCGCTTTGATTTCGAGAAGATCATTGAAAAGGTATTCCAAGGCAACAGCGTTAACTTAGAGGAGATAAGCAAGACAGCCGAGCAATTAGCGGAAGAAGCGCAGGCCCAAAAGGATGCAGCTACCGCCACCTCTAATGCCACGACAGCCGCCGCACAAGGCGACCTTGGCGAAATCCAGCAAGCTATACAGGGTATACAATGAGCGATCCAGTAACAAACGAACAGAACCTACCAGCCGGTATGCAAGAACGCGCCGCCGCCGCAGGTCAACAGCCGTATGTGCCACCTTCCCAAGAAGTACCTGAGCACCTACGCAGAGCGCCAGCAGCTCCAGTAGAGCAAGAAGCCCAGCCAGTTAACCCTATGCTTAGCCGGGTATCCCAGCAGGCCCCTGCACCGGTGCCCACACAACACTTGGAACCCAAGTTGGAGCAGCCAGCGCTGCTTACACCGGAACCCAAGCAGGCCGCTAAAGCTACCGGTACCATTTCTGATCTGGTTGGCGATTTGAGCACTGACCCGTACGCCAAGCCCAGTATTACTTACATCGAAACATTGTGTACCAAGGGTGAAGTCGATCTAGGCCGCGCCTTTAACAATGCAGTAGAGCACGGGGATGCTTCCCTGATTGACTCTGCGTACCTGAACGAGAAGCTCGGTGCAGACGCTGCCGCAGTTATCGCCCAAGCTACCTCACTGTTCGAGTACAGCGCCAGCCAAGCAGAGAAAACAATGGCAGACGTGTACGAGGCAGCTGGTGGTGAGGAGGTATTGCGCCAAGCGGTGCCGTACTTTAATAAGTCCGCTGATGCAGCCGAAAAGGAGGAAGTAGAGTACCTGCTGAACTCCGGTAACAAGGCCCTTATGGCCCGAGCCGCTAAGCGAATTGTACAGTACTCTCAGAGTGCGGGTATGACGTACTCCCCGAATGGTCAGCCTCTGGGTTCGCCCAGCTCCGAAAAAGGCTTGAGCAAGGCAGACTACATCGCCGCGATTAGCAAGCAGAACATTTCACCCGAAGCCTACAACGGACTACGCAACCAGCGCAAACTTGGTAAGCAACAAGGTCTGTAACAAACCCGTAAACGTCTAACTAACCACTTTACTTAAAGTACAAGGAAATAATTATGTCTTTTTTGAACGATCTAACCCGTCCCCAGTTCGGCGGCCCTGATTCCGATGTTGACCTGCACATTGAGGAGCACCTCGGTATTGTAGACAAGACCTTCTCTTACAGCTCTAAGCTGGCGCCGTACCTGAACATCCGAAATCTGCGTGGCACTAACACTGCCCGTATCGACCGCTTTGGCGACGTAGAAGTAGCTGGCCGTAAGTCTGGTGAAGATTTGGTGATTGCCCCGGTGCGTAACGACAAGACTATCCTGACCGTTGACACTGTACTGTACACCCGTCACCAGCTGGATAAGTTTGACGACTGGATCAGCAACATCGACACTCGCTTGGAACTGGCCGAGTTGGATGGTACCGCACTGGCTAAGCAGTTCGACCAAGCCTGCCTGATCCAAGCCCTGAAGTGTGCCGACTTCACTGCACCTGCCCATCTGGCCGGTTCTTTCAATGACGGTATCAAAGAAGAAGTGACCATCACTGGTACTTTGGCCTCCGGCGAAGCAGACGCAGACATTCTGGTGTACGCACACCGGAAGTCTCTTGAGAAGCTGATTAACCGTGACTTGGGCGACCGCCTGATGTCTGAGGGTGTCACCTTTGTAACCCCGGCTGTGTTCACTATCCTGAACGAGCACAAGCGCCTCCAGAACGTAGACTACCAAGGTGGTGGTATGGGCGTTGGTAACAACTTCGCTGCTGGCCGTGTGGCTGTAATGAACGGTATCCGCGTGATTGAAACCCCTCGTATGCCTACCGCCGCTATCACTGGCAACGCCTTGGGCGCCGCGTTCAACGTGACTGCTGCCGAAGCCAAGCGCCAGATCGTAACCGTGATCCCTTCCCTGACCCTGTACGCCGCACAAGTCCACGCACTTGATGCCGACTACTGGGAATGGAAAGAGAAGTTCTCATGGGTGCTGGATACTTACCAGTCTTACAACATCGGCCAGCGCCGCCCGGATTCTGCTGCTATCGTAGAGATCACCGGCCTGCCCGCGTAATCGAAGTGTAGCAATGCAGTACCCAGCCCTCCCAGAACATCGGGAGGGTTCTTTCCGTTGAGCGTCTTGATACACAGGGCTTTCAATCGAGGGAACTTTATGCAGTACAGACTAGATACAATTTTGGACGCGGTGAACCTCGTACTCAGGAAGCTAGGCGAGCCTCCTATCGGTACACTGAACACACAGTACCCCAGCCTCGACTTGATACTACCTGCTCTGGATGAGGCGCAGCGAAATCTACTTACCGAGGGCTGGTGGTTTAACACATTTGAGCCAGTAACGCTTAGCCCCGGCGCCGATGGGCGAGTAACTGTACCACCGGATACCTTAGTGTTTGAGCCTACCGATGCAGATAAGTACCTGTACACCGGCACGTTCATCCGTACTTTGAATGGCTCTTTAATTATCAATGCCAGCGTAGAAGGTAGGCGCGTTGTTAACATACCATTTGAGGAGTTGCCTCCTATGGTGCGTACCGCCGTTGCATACGCAGCAGGCGTAAACGTGTACGCTTCTGATGTTGGTGTTGATGATATTTACAATGCTATGGCAGGCGCGTACGCTACCGCTTACCGTGAAATGGGTGCTACGCATACTCGCCAACGTAACTTTACATCCCGCCATAAGAAACGAGTTAACCGGTGGCGGTACCAGCTAAGGAGCTGATATGTATATTGAAAGCTCGTACAAGCAGCTACTGTTTGGCGTGAGTCAGCAGGATTATAAAGACAGGCTAGACGGTCAGAATGAAGAACAGATCAACATGATCTCTGACCTGACCTTTAACCTGCGCCGCCGTGCGCCGTTAGAGTTCTTGCGGTTTATGGACATCAGTACCCCGTCAGCAAACCTAGCCCGGTACGAAACTACAGTGGCAGGCGCTCGGATAGTGCTACTGGTCAGTACACTAACTGGGGATGTTAAAGTACTGAGCGAAACAGGCACAGTGCTGCAAGAGCTTACGAATCTGTATTTACTTGCCCCGCTTAAACAGAACATACGCTTTGCCACATTAGGGGATGATGTGTACTTAGCGAACACCTCGGCAAAGCCCGCCGTAACGGTGACTGCGGCTAAAGCAGGGTACCCAAACCCCGCCAAAGCCGGGTACTTCTATATCCTTAGCGGGCAGTTCAGCAAGGCGTTCCGGCTGACTATAACCAACCGCGCAACAGCTGTATCGTACACCGTAGAGTACATCACACCTACTGGCAGCGAAGTAGGGGATGCTGCTTTAACTACACCTGAAAAGATCGCAGAGGAGCTAGTTACTGCTGCCAACGCTAACGCTAACATCAACGGCGCCGCAGGACTGACTTATCTAAGAGAAGGTGGGTACGTGTACGTACGCTCCACTACTTTTGACATAACCATTAGTTCCGACTCTGGCTCCGCGTTCATGCAAACCAGTAATGCCGGTATCATCCGGGAACTGGTTGATCTACCGGCCCGCTTGGCAGACGCTGCTAACGGACTTATCATAGGCGTAGGCACAGGCAAAACGCCCCGGTTCTACCGTTGGCAGACTAGCACACAGAAGTGGTTAGAGGACGCGGCGTACGATGCACTATCCCAGCTAGAGAACATGCCAGTACGTTTAGTAAACACTGCGGGTACGTGGAGTATAAACAACCCCGACTGGGAACCCCGCACCTCTGGAGATGAGGACAGCAATCCTGATCCACACTTTGTAGAATCCGGCATTACCGGTATATCATCGTTCCAAGGTCGCTTGATTATTCTAGCCAATGACTACGTAAACATGAGCGCAAGTAACCGGCCAGTACGTTTCTACAGGAGCACACTAGAGAGCCTGCTGAGTAACGACCCTATCGAGGTTGCCAGCACTGCGTCACAGGCATCCCCGTACGTATGGGCTACTGCCTTTAACAAAGATTTGGTTCTATGGGCCGACAGGTACCAAAGCATTATTCCCGGGACGGGCGCCATAACTCCCGCTAACGCAAACATCGCAGTAATGAACCAGTACGAAACACGCACCTCTGTGGAGCCAGTGGCTACCGGTAGGAACGTGTTCTTTGCTGCCCCACGCTCTGTAGGGTTTGATGCTGTTTGGGAAATGCTACCGAGCGACTTCACAGCATCCCAGCTAATAGGCTCGGATGTAACGAACCACATACCGCGGTACATTCGGGGTACGTGCCGGTTCCTATCGGCCAGTGCTACTTCTAGTATCCTAGTCAGTGGCTTTAGCGGGGAACCCAACGCACTGCTGGTTCACGAGTACCTGTGGTCAGGTGGTGAGAAAGTACATCACGCATGGCATAAATGGGTGTTTGATTGGGAAGTTGTAGACGCGTGGTTTGTTGGTGATAAGCTGTACATGCTATTCAGAATTGACAACGAACTGGTGTACTCCCTGCTAGATTTGCGCGTAGGTGCTGGATCAGACGCCGCTACTACCGGGCGCTTGGATATGTTTGTGACTGCTACAGTAACCGCAGCAAATACCGTTGAAGTGGACAGTCGGCTAGTAGACGCATGGGAGGACGTTGTGGCATTCTCTGTAACAGGAGAGTACCCGTACATGCGGCAAGTAGTGCAGGAAACATCCCGGGCAGGCGGCACGAGTGTGCTACCCGTTCTAGGCGCCGCCGAGGGTGACACGTTTGTGCTAGGCTCACGCTTTGAATCTGTCGTGATACCCACGGCCCCATCGGTGCGGGATGGTAACGGCGTACCTATTACAACCCAACGTGTGCAGCTGCACAAGTACGTGCTTTCTCTAAGGAACACTGGCGAGTTCACGTTCACGCTGTCAGATAAGTACCGCCCCGAGGTAGAAGTAACCACCTCACCACTAACTTTTGGCTCGCCTGAACTTGACATTGGCGAACCCCAACTTGCTAGTGGCCAGCAGTACATCCCAGCGCGTTTAGATATGCCCACCTCCCGGCTACGAATAGCCACGAGTGACGTGTACGATTTGAACATAACCAGCCTTGAGTACGGCTTCCGGTACAACCAACGCTACGGCAGGAGAAGATAATGTTACCAGCACTTGCAGTGGCGTTTGGTGCACAGGCAGCACAGGGTATTTTAGCTGGCGCCCAGCGCCGCGAGGAAGTAAAGGCCCAGAATAAACTGACCGCCCAACAGAACCGTACGAATGCCACTGAGGCAGCGTACACAATTGCTAACGTACAGATACAACAAGCTGCTGTGCGTAGGCAGGCAGCAGGCGACCTGAACACTGCTCAGCGCATGGCTATGATAGCCACGGGGGATAGTACTGCCCAAGCTGCCGCAGCAGGTGTGAAAGGCGCCTCAGTGGATGCTGTGCAGCAAGATGTAGGCATTGAGCTAGACCGGGCTACGGGTGAAATCCAAAGCTCGGCTATAACTCAGGAGGCAAATTTAAACGACCAGATACGCAGCATAGCTGTGCAGACTCGGCTGAACTTCGGTACCTTTAGCGAGGCACCCGGCTGGAAGGGCATCATAGGGCAAGCCGCTGTTAGTGGCGCAATGTCGGCGGGTACCAGCTACGCCCAGAACTATTTCAAGTTTGGCGCCAGCACCGCGGCGCCCCGCACTTAACAGGAGAACTGTATGGCACAGAGAGATTACAAAGGCGTACAGATTGCTCAAGGGCAGTCTGTTATGCCCACCGTTGCAGGACAGAACACACAACGTAGTGCGGGTACCGCGAATGTGCAGCCAAACATTGCTACACAAGCCCTTAGTGGTTTGCTCAGTATTGGCAGCAGCTTAGCAAAAAAGAGTATCGACGTTAGCGCAGAAACTGCTTACATCGAAGGCCAGCGAAAGGCCGCAACAAGTGCCAGCACAGAGGACTTGAATCAGGATTTCTTGACCAAGGGCTTTACAAACGGTGGGTACAATATCCAGAACTACCGTATGGAGCAGGCCGAGCTGGCCGCGGAAATGAGCGCCTTTATTGCCAAAGATGGCAAGTCACTATCTCCGACAGAGTTTAGTAAAGTTCTAGCCAATAAAGCAGGGGAAAAGTTCTCTGAGCTATCTGATACCCTTAGCCAAGGTGATAAAGTACGAGCACTCGCCGGACAGGCCCAGCTTGAACAAAACATAATGGGGCAGCACAACAGTGCACACAAGGCTAACGCTATTGAGCGTGTGGCCCAGTTGTACACTATCCAAGGGAACCAGATCAATGGCGCCATGACCGCGGCGCGTAACAGTGGAGACAGGGTTGCGTACAGCGAGGCAGCTGCCCGCGCTAGTTTGTACGTAAATGATGTACTCACTGGTGAAAGCCTGCCCGGGGAAATGCGCAGCGGTGTTGCCGTAGGGTACCTGAAGTCAATCCTAGCCACAGACAATGCCGCCGTTGTAGAAGACTTGCGCGACTCTGGCCAGCTGGACGGGCTATCCGCCGCTGATCGCACAGCTCTGGACAACGGTATACGTGAGTCGAAGTCCCGTACCCGGGCGCGTGATAATCTGGGTAATCTGGAAGCAAACGCACAGTTCATGACCAGCGTGGGCAAAGGTACCGCAACCATAGAAGGTGTGCGGGAGCACGTAGGCCGAAACGTGGAGAACGGCTTAATGACCGCCGCAGCAGGCGAGGCTGTGTACGAGCAGTTCTATGCCAGCCAATCTGATACCGAGACACTGTTCAACGCTATGGAAGCCCTTGATAGTGGTGATGTGAACGCACTAGGGCGTATGGGACTAGGCACTGAAGAAGCCTTGCTCATGCAAGACCAGCACTGGGCGCTACAGGGTATACCCCAGCAAGTCCGTGTACTGCGGGGACTGGAACAAGGTATGCGCCTCGGCGTAGTGCCGAAGCAGTTAGGGCAGCACGTAGGTAACGCTATTACTGCGATCGCCAGCAATCCAGAGAACGCAAATCCTGAACAGCTGGCTTTGCTTAACGGCGTAATTGCAAGCACCTCACAGCTGAAACTCACGAACGCCGCAGCGGCTACGACCCTGCTAAGCGGGATACCGGAAGCCCAGCGGAACGTGCTTTCGTACGCTATGCGCGTAGCAAATCTAGGTGTAGGCCCAGCAGAGGCTATCAAGACTGCTACAGGTAACACTGAAGCATTCCAAGCTATGGGTGCAGCCCGTCAAACTAAAGTCACTGGGAAGCTACAGGAGGCTGTAGACGGCCTGATTAAAGGCCAGTACGGGAACTCATGGAACTCTGACTTCTCCCGGAACAATGCCGTGGGATTAGATAACCTGTTACCGAATGCGGGCCGGTTTTCAGAAGACCAGTTCCGTATGCGTGTCCAGACCGAAATCCAAAGGCTGGCCGACGACCCCGACAATCTTTCTTTGTTTGGTACAGACGATCAATCTGTGGAATCATTGGCAGACGTAGCTGTAGCAAACGTCACAGCTAGAACTGTACGAGTAGCTCCCACCCGTGATAGCAAAGATGCAACCCCATTGGTAATGCCACGGGGAGTAAGCACCGCTGCCTATTTTGGCACTGAGGATACCGCCCGGGTAGGCCAAGCATTGTACGAGCAGTACAAGCCGCGCAGTGCCGAGAACTTTGGTGGCTTCACCTTCGACACCAGCAATGGGAACCTGCTGTTTAAGGAAACCAACGCAGACGGTATTGTGCTGGAGCAAACAGTGGTAGATCACAAAGCCATTGGCGCCAGCGTACAGAAGATGCGCTCAGATATTATCAACGAAGCCTCGGATGCCAGCTTTGGCCGCAGTGTGCCAGTACGGCGATTAGATGCTGCTGTACAAGCAGGCGCAGATCGCCTTGGCGGGGCTATTGATGCTACCGTAGGCGAGGGTACTGCTGGAACTCAATCGGTTGGTACAGGGGCTGGTGAGCCTACTGTGGATGTCCGTATCGACGGGAACAACACCGCAGGCGTATCTCGCCTTGGTACTTTCCGCTGGCGGCAAGATTTGCTAGGTGCAGAAGGACTCCGGCTAAAGGTATACAAAGACAGCCTCGGAAACAACACTGTAGGCGTAGGTGAACTTGTCGGCGATGATATGAATGTCGGGGATGAAGTCCCGATAGAGCTTGCCGAAAGCATGTTCCAAGCTAGCACAGATGAGGCCCTGAATGCAGGCGTACGTATCTCTCGTGATCTTGGTGTACAGGACGAAGGCGCTAAACTAGGACTTGCCGCGGCAGTGTTTCAGCTAGGCGAGCGTGGACTAGGCAAATTCCAGAAGACCGCTGCTGCTATTAAAGCAAAGGATTGGGATGCCTTCAGTACTGAAATAAGAAACTCCGACTGGTACGAGCAGACACCTAAGCGTGTTCTGTACTTTGAAGAACAAATGAAATCACACTTTAACCAATAAGGGGAATGTATGCCCAGTCCTGAACTAGACCCGACACAAGCTCAAGTACAGGCGCAGTCTGGGCAAACAGGCTCCGCGCTAACTGGTTCTGTAGCTGACGTAGGCCCCGGCCTACAGGCTACCGCAGATGCTGTGACAGTGCAGCAGTCTGCTGTTATTGATACTCAAGTCGAGACTGAAGACCGGTCTATGGGTGATGCGTTCAGTGCTGTCATTGATAATGGCGCCACTGCATGGATTGCCCGTAAACTTGCAAAGGAACTTGACAGCACTTGGGATAGGGTTGACATAGACCCGAACTTTAAAGCAGCCTCGCACGTTGAGGATGTGCTGGCCCAGTACAATCTGGAAGGCACTGACGACACTCTGCGAGAGCTTGGTGGTACCCGGTCGCTTGGTGAAATGAACTTCTTAGCCAGTGAAGCGGCCCGGAACAAAGAAAACCAGCGCATTGTATCCGAGCACGGTGTGCTAGCCTTTACTGGCAGCATGGTAGACCCCACACAGCTCCTGACGGACTTTGCAACCTTTGGTGCTACCCGTGCATGGCGGCTGGGCCGAGTAGGCTCTGGGCTGCTCGGTGGAACCGCTACAGTAGCGCCCATCGGATTGGCCGATCTATCTGGCAGAGAAACAGCGGGTATGGACTACATCCTGAGCGCAGCTCTGGGCGCCGGGGCGTTCTCCCTGTTTGGCGGGGAAGCAGCAAACCGTATTGCCCGCGGCGAGGCGAACTGGTACGGGCGGAGTACTCGCACAGACCCTGCCCAGAATGGCACACAGGGCACCCGCCTTGGCCGTATAAACGAGTTCACTACAGAGCACGACAGGCTGGTTATGCCTAGCCGGGTAGGCTCCGATGAACGCGCTGATCTGATGAAGAAACTCGGCGACGATCCCGTGCGCCGGGGCAGCATGATGACAAATGATAACGCGCCCTCGTTTCTACGGGTGTACGCTAACGAAATGGACGGGCTGGCTAAGAACTATCAGGACGGTCTGGATGATGCGCTAAAGATGGATGGGCACGGCTGGGCCAGTCGCCGGGTAGACTTCGGCGGCAGAACCTCCAGCGCCCGGGACGACATCGAAATGCAGGTGTCCGAGGAGATACTGCTACGGGATGAGTTCTTCCGTAGGTACGGGAACGAGCGCCTAGCGCCCCGCACTGACGAGCGTATCTCTGTGCTGGCAGACAAGTACGAAACAGCTATGAACCGCATGGGCGAGATTGCCCGTGACGCTAAGGTGTCCGGCTTTGAGGAGTTCGCTCCGCGGCCCGGGTACTTTCACCGTAGCTGGAACGCAGCTGCCATTACCAAAAACAACTCCAAAGCAGTCCGTAGCCTAATTGCCGCCGCGGCCCTGAAGGGTATGCCCGGTATCGACGACGAGGTAGCCCAGCTAATTGCCAAAAGCATTACTGACCGGGCGCAGAGTAAGCTCCGTAACGAGGGTATTGATTTCTTCGGCACCCTTGGTAAGACGGACACCGGTATGCTCCGAGAAATACTGGAGGGGAACAAGAGCATTAGCAAGGCAAAGGTCGATAGCATCATGGGCCGTATTGAGCAGAACCTCGATCAAAAGAGCGTTGTAAAGTACGGCAAGAACCGGCTACCTTTCGATATGTCAGTAGTACAGAGTATGCCTGACGGTTCCGTTATGCGTATGACCGACTTCATTGATACCGACCTGTCCCGCCTGATGGAGAACTACGTAAGCAATATGGCTGGGCGCTCGGCACTATCCAAATCGGGGGTAGGCTCCAGCGACTCCGCTATCGAAACCTTTAAGCGTTCGTACGCTGACTCTTTGAAGACCCTACCAGAAGACGTGCGCCAAGACCGCATGGAAGTACTGGACGGACTACTCAGCGACTTCACCGGGAACCGCCCCGCTCAGAACACTCTGGGCCAAGGTGCGTCCCGTTTGAAATCCATTGCAGACAGCACTATGCTTGCAGCCTCTGGGCTGTGGCAGGTAGCAGAGTACGCTACTATGGCGCACCGCTTTGGGTTTGTGAACTCCAACGTAGAGTTCCTCCGGCAGTTCCCCGGGATAGCTGGAACCTTTCGTAAGATGGGCCGCGACCCAGATTTGCGTGACGAAATGGAAACGGTGCTGAACCTAGACCTTGCCCGGGACATCCGAGTACGGCAGTGGACGCGCCAGCATGACGTGAACCTACGCAGCAGCGACACCGGCTTTGACCGGGCACTACATGCAGGCAAGCAAATGGTTCCGTACCTGAACGCAATGAAATACGTGCACAAGCATCAGGCCAGAATGAACGCTAACCTAGCCATAAATAAACTGGCCCGGGCAGCTGCTGGCGATCCTAAAGCCGTGAAAATGGTGGAGCAGTACGGCCTGAAAGGAGCTGACTGGGAACGTGTCCAGAAAGCCTTCCAGAGTAATGCTACATATAAAGGGAAGAACGCCAAGCAGGTAAACTGGGCAGCTTGGGAGAAAGCTGACGTGGACTCTGCGATGAACGTAGCCCTGCGTATGATGGATGATGCTACACTGTACGGTAGAGCTGGGCAAGGCTTAGGCACACCGCTGCTGGCAAGGTCAGCAATCGGTCAGGTGCTCGGGCAGTTCCGGTCATTCGTATCGTTTGCCCATAACAAGCTATTGCGCGGCACACTGGAGAACTCTGGTACAACTGGGGTGGCCTCCCTGCTAGCCTTTCAGTACCCATTAACCGGTATGATGGTTATGGTGAACGAGACACGTAAAGGGAATCTGGACACCTCCGAGAAGGGGCTTCGGAACATCGCCTTGCGTACTCTCGGGTACACCGCTGGCTTAGGTATGGTTGGTGACGCAGCAGGCATTGTGGGCCTCACAGGGGGCCGTGGTGGTTTAAGTACTCCCATCACAGGTATATTTGACGCAGCCCCTACAGCAGCAGGCGGTATCGGTAAGATATTTGGCGGCGAGGTAGGCGGCGGTGCACTGGACATAAGCAAAGCAGCCAGTATGGTTGTACCCACTCTAAACGTAATACCCGGTATCGGGCTAGCAATCAAATCCATGCAGGAATAATTTTATGGCACAGACACCAGATACATTCGACATTCGCACAGGCGATGGTACCAGTACCTTATTTAGCTTCGATTTCCCGTACCTCCAACAAGCGGACGTGTACGTAGAGGTGGATGAAGTGCCAGTAGGTTTCGTGTTCAGCACTGGTAGTACAGTTGAGCTAAGCGAGGCCCCCGCACTGGGGGCCTCTGTGTACTTGTACCGGGACACCCCGGCAGCTACAACCGCGTATGATTTTCAATTAGGTGCGCCGTTCCTCCCTGCTTTCATTGACGAGAACTTTAACCAACTACTGTACGCAGTACAAGAAGGTATTGACCGCACTGCGGAAGTTGAGCGGCAGAGCCTTCGTGTACCTGAAAATACAGGTACTACGTTTATCCCTGCGGTAGCAGAACGTGCTAATAAAGTACTAGCGTTTGACGCAAACGGCGACCCGGTTACAGTTACCGCATCTACTGATAGTGCAGCTGCACTAGCTGCAAGGCTCGCTAGCACTACGGTAGGTGAGGGCGCAGCACTTGTGTCAATGGAAGGCGGGCCAAGTGTACAGGCGGCTGTAACTACAAACGCTGAAGCTATACTAGATCGCGTCATTCGCGTAACAAGCATTGCCGCTATGCTTTCAATTTCACCCGCTGCGGGCATTCAAATAAGCGCAGCAAACTATCACGGAGATTATGAAGGCGGCGGCGGGGTTTTTTATTGGGAATCAACCAAGGACAAGGCTGATCACAACGGCGGCAGCGTAATTGACCCAAGCGTAACTTACCCGGCTGAATGGAATAATCAAACTCAGCTTGGTACTTGGTTTACTGCAGGAACAGGCGCGGGATGCTGGGTAAGAGTATTTTATGGGGCACCTTATGTGACTATGTTCGGCGCAAGGGGAGACATTACAACAAACAATACTTTAAGCTTTAACGCTGCAAAAGATGCTCACTCTAATATACGAGTACCTTTAGGAGAGTTTATGCTAGACGGCTTGGTTTTTGACACAACCGGACAAAGCATGTGTGGCGAGTCATATGAAACTACAAGATTATTAATAAACCCCAGCATTACGTCAGGGGATTTTATAAGAGTAGCAAAGACTAATTATACGAGAGGCGTAGAGCTTAGAGATTTTAGCATTGATGGAGTTAACGATGGGAATACATTCTCTGCACAGGACGCATTAGTAGGTTTGAGTATTGGAGAATCTATAACACTTGCTGCGACTAGAAACATATTTGAAAATATTTATATAAACAAAGTAAATATAGGAATAAAAGCATTTTACGCTTGGACAAATAACTTTAATCATATTCAGGTTGCTAATTGCCAACTAGGAATTAAACTTGTTGCTCAAGTAAATAATTGCAACTTTATTAACACTAGATTTGTAAACTGTTTTAAGCACTTAGAAATCTCTAACTGTGAAGCCGTTGTCTTTACAACTCCTCTTTTCCAAAATAGCCCTGCCGCTGCAGGTCAGGGAAAGATAATAACTACTGTTCAATCTGGATTAACCCTTATGAGTCCGTACTTTGAGTCAATAAGTGCGGATGGTATTGCTACTATTGGAATTCCCGGCGAATCAAGTACCACACCTTCTTATCTTATAATTATCGGGGGCGAGTTAAATGCAACTGCAGAAGAGAGCTTTATAGAAATCGGCGGCCCTCATGTCTCTGTTCGCGTTGAAGGGCTAAGAGAACAGCTGGGCTCGCCTCTATATATAGGTGCTTTGTTAGCTAAAGATACAACCGCCGATACTTTAAGGGGGCCGCTAAAAAGTAATTCTCAACTTTATTCATTTGGGCAGGAAAAAGTTCCATTTAAGAAAGTATTTTCTCTAAAAAACAACAATAAAGACACTTTAATAAGACAGGGCGGAGGGAATACTATTACCACGTTTCCGACCCCTAATAATGAGATAGGCATCTCTGTTTCTGTTACGTTTGGAGGTTTTTTCCTAGGCTATGTTTGTGAAGATACTAAGCTTTACACTCTAGTTATTAGGGGTAGATCAGGAAATGCGACACGTCCAGCTTTCCGCATTCCTAGGGTTCTGTTTGCCACTGATCTTTTATGGGAGGAAGGTAGTGATTATGAAACAAGTTACTTCACTTTCAGAATGAATGAGACTGCCGAGCCGTATTTTACTCTTACCGAGATCGGCATTCCCGTATATGTGCAGCAGATGGATTTGTACGAGGGATGCTTTCTTCAGCCAACAGAGGTAGAAGTACATACAGAACAGTATGGGGATACCGCTCCAACGGTAGAAAGCTGGCTTATTGGTGATATTGTTTATAGCAAATCTCCGGCAGCCTCTGGAACTATAGGCTGGGTTTGTACAGCCTCTGGAACTCCGGGTACATGGAAAACATTTGGAAATATTGGTGCTTAATTATGATCTACGCGCAGTACTTTAGCCAAGAAGAGTTCCGAGACTGGGCCGAAGACATGAGCCCGCGCCTTATAACCATGCTGGACGTACTCCGGTTCCGCCTTGGCAGCGTGATTGCAATATCAGGCAGCGACTACGCGCTGGGCCGCAACCTTGGCCGGGGAAAGATGTCAGAGCATAACGTCGACGAATGGGGCGAAGTGTTGGCCGTGGATTGCTTTATCAACGGCGTCTATAACCGAGCGCAGGCTGAGGCTGTAGTGTATGAAGCGACGGCCATTGGCTTTACCGGCATTGGCGTCTACTCCGACACTCGTAACAACCAAGGGGAGGAGCAGGTAATGTTCCACCTTGGGGTAAGACCCACTGAGTTGATGGGATCTCCGGCAACATGGGGCAGGGTTAGCGGCAAGTACACCAGCCTTTCCGCTGCCATAAAGTCTTTGAAAGCATGAAGTGGCTTTATGATAGATACTTGCTGACACCCATCATTGGAGGCTATTACATGGCCTTGGTAGGCTTTGGCACGTATCAAATTTTCATAGTGCCTGCCGACATAACTGGTCCCGCTGCATCGGCTTACGTGTCACTTATGGCGCTGCCGGCTTTAGCGGTTGGTCTTGTCAAGTGGAGGTTTGACGGTGGGATTTCTAGCAAGTAAGTTTAGTGGCTACCTGGCTCTGGCGTTAATTGCTGCGATAGTAGGTGGCGGGGTTTACCTGTACCGGCACGGCATGACAGTTGAGCGCCTGCAACAAGCGGCTGATCAGCTTGCCGCGGTAGAAGCTGACATTATCGAGCGGCGCGGTATCCTGGCCAA
>Ga0209414_1000193_pt1 | contig 27968 bp, 35 predicted proteins | sample LakVidmifraction_4_FD_181154 | JGI IMG/M metagenome (GOLD analysis project Ga0209414, IMG submission 181154) | Hypersaline microbial communities from Lake Vida, Antarctica - Brine Hole Two &gt;0.2 micron (SPAdes) (version 2) | ecosystem: Environmental > Aquatic > Non-marine Saline and Alkaline >...
CGCCATAGTCATCGTTTGAAATTGCGATTGCCGCGTCCCGGCTCCACGAAAAGTCTTGCAAGACGCCGCGATAAAACACGCCAAACGCTGAAGGCTCACACTCAAGCTCCTGGCGGCTGGCTTGCCATGCCCACCAAAGCCGATCCAGAATCTCGTCACAATAATAGCCGTCACTATGAAAATCAAAACAATAATCGTCCGGAGAGTCTCTTTCTACTGCTTGTTCAAACGCCTCTCTGCTTTCAGTATTCATCACAAACCTCCACATATTCAAAAGTTGGCCGGCCTTCACCATCGCGGCCTGTATATTCAAAACCCACTGTGCAGACATTCACAGGCTTAGGGGTGGACAGTTGAAGTCTCGATACAGCATGTACTCGTACACGTTGTCATAATTGCGTAGCTCCGCACGGCCTTCCTGTTTAGCCTTGTCAGAGAAGGCCCCAGACCGCTTAGATCGCATGTCTGAGAACCAGTGGTCGAATGAGTCTTCTATGAAGAATGAACTTACTGACATTTTCTGTTTGGACATATTAATTGTTCTCCTGTTCTGCAAGATAGGCATCTCGCTCAATTGCTAGAGCGGCAAGCATGTCACGTAAGTCAGTCTCTGTCAACGCCAACCCAACATTCTCATCGTCGTGAGATATTACTTCTACTGCAAATTCACCATAATTACTGATTGTGTAAGCGTTACCGTATTCTGTATATTCTAATTCCATAATGTCTCTCCTCGTATTGTCAAGTAGTCTGTGTAATAATCTCAGCGTAGCTGGCAACACCACACAATGTATGACGTATACTAGCAAGAATGACTCTGGGTGTCAACAATATATACGCAAGAATAACAATGTTCCGACAGAGGTATGTATCATTACTATCTGCCGATATAACTTGCTTCCAGCAGGAGTATCCGGCAACACACCTGTAAACAAACTTGCAAGGATTAACATTGTCATCAGTGATGATGTGTATATTCATACAGTAAGTGTATCCTGTAAGTAATACAGTAAGATATACTGACAGGTATTCCTTGTAGGTATGATACTATTGATGATTACTGATATTAGTGTTTATCCTTTAAGGTATACCCTCTGGATTACTAGGCGGTATTCCCTTGCCCTTCTTCTTTTTAAGACTATCATGGATTTATTGATCTGTCAATGGTCTGGAGGTGTTATTAATACTAAACTTTATTCCATTTACCTATTGACAGATATAAATTCGTAAGATATACTCTGTAAGTATACCGACCAGATAACCCAAACAAGACATCTTCAGGAACTACTTATTATGTTAATTACTTGAATACTTATTAATACCTGCAAGTGTTACTAGCCAGTATATTTGTCAGTAACACTTGCAGGTACACTAGCCATACGCCTGCACAAAAACAAGAGGATATTATGACAGACATCGTAGACATCAGCACAAGGCGTCACAAGCCTCCTAGCAGCCCTTCCTTGCAAGACCTGATAGATTCCCTTGACGCACAGAAAGAATTGCTTGTAGAGGCTCTAGCAAGCTCACAGAGGCATCTGGACGTGACAGTGGGACGTGATACGATAAAGTTCACACCAACTAAGGTTGCAGTGGTGATGGGAAATGGTGAAACAGTGTTGGTGAGTGGATTGACAGGATTCAATGCAATCGAAGCATTGGGGTTGAAACAGAAATTGAATGAGATCATTTTAGGAGAATAGTTATGCAGAAATATAAGATGACAAACCCTACAAGTGTCATGGTGGAATCACCGGAGGATTAGATATGACAAAGGATAATATGGTTTTGACAGTGGATGGTGTGGAGGTTGAATGGGGAACTCCTGAAAACTTCCCACAGGCAGGCGTGATGGAGACAATAGACCACAAGACACTCCTCTCGTCCATGACTGATGAAGAGCGTACAGCGTTCATCTACGAGGGTGAGATGCCCAATTGGAGTGACCATGGCCACTAGATGTAATGCTTGCAATAGACACATGAAGACAATCCGAACACGTAGACGCAAGAATGGCCCTGACGAAATAGAAGACCTATGCACCATCTGCCGTTCAGCTTCCTTTGCCAACTACAATTACGTTTATGATCACAGATACATCCTCCAAGACGCAGAAGATGGTGCGGTGACTAGACCACACGATTGTTCTAGCCTGTGAGACAGCCTACAGTGAGCTACACTAGGTTTTACAGACAAACCCACCCTAACGTACTGGTAGGTGTATAATAGCCCGTGTAGGCTCTCACATGAGACCACACAGACGTAATCATTTGACACACTATAACATAAAGGGTAATCTAGGGTGTAATACACTAAATCCCTATTAAAGTCAATAGTGGATATAAATTATTCTTGGAGGGATACACAGTGGCGAGTAAAGAACCTAAAGTTATTGGAAGACGTAAGGGGTTGCACAAAGGGATTGTGAACGCAAGAAAGATCATCCGAACACAAGATAGTTTGGAGACTGAGATTTCAAAAGATGTAATGGAAGCGTACAGCACAATCCGTGCAACAATGTATGATAAAGGTGCCCCAGCAGCCACCAGACGGTCAGCAGCAAACGACATCATCACAATGTTTGATAAGTTGCGGGATAAGTCTGAAGTAGTGCTGGAGGAGTTTGAAGAGGAAGGAGATACTAATGGTAAGAAAGAGAAAAGCTCAAACAATGTACAGCCATTGTTTAAATATGCTGATGATTGATGGTGTAAAACACAAGGAGGTGTTGGTTGAGTAACATTATCCGACCACAACCCGGCCCACAAACTGATTTTATGAGAGCAGAACATAAGTTCGTTTTCATGGGAGGTGGGGCTGGAGGTAAATGCGAACCATTATCAGCTACTGCCTCCTTAGAGCGTAATCTCTAAATAATAAACCTGTCTAATTGCTGGAAACTCCTGATAGATGGTGAGTAGGATATTGCGCGGTGACGTGACAACGACCCCTGACAATCTCACCCGTAGGGACAATCAGCAGCGAATCCTGTTACACACAGGCACGTTCAACGATCAGTCGAAAGACGTAGACTCAAGCGAGTCGAAACGGCAGGCCCGTACCAAGTAATGTTGACGGTGAAGATATGATCTAACCTACACGGAAACGTATAGCTGCGTGTAATGATGCGGGCAACCTTTAGCGAAGGTTGTTGAATAAAAACGGGTAAGACATGGTGCATTTTAGCAGACAATCTGAAGTATGTACACGACCCCAACTACTTCAGTGTATTCTTCAGATCAACTACTACGGAACTTGAAACAAACCTTTGGCCTGAAGCAATCAAGATGTATCGTCCATTTTTGGAGCATCAATCAGGGCCGCTGAAAGGTAAGTGGATAACGGGCGCAAAGATAAAGGATAAAGATAAATCTATTGTATTCCCTAGCGGAGCAAAGTCTAAGTTCGCGTATATGCAGTATAAACATTGTACTGGGTAAATTTCGTTAATTGCGGGAAACTCTTTATAGCTTGACTTACTAAGCACTTCACAGTAATGTGAGTGTGGCTACGCTAACCACGTAGGTATAGTAACAACAGTCAAGATTAGACAATCCGCAGCAATACTACCAATAAACCGAAAGGATAACCCCTAACTATGTACGTAACATTAAATGCCGAGGTATACAAAAAAGCGTATCTCAAAACTACACTTGGTAGTGTTGTTCATCGACCATCCCGAGAGGGAGTACACCTAAGACGCAGGTGGAAACACGAAAGCACACAACGTGTGCATGATATGGTCAGGTCTATATGGAGACATATAGGAGTTCATCAGAGAACCGGAGAGGTGGTAGCGTACCTCTTTGAACACATCGGATAAAGATGCTGATGCCTATTACGGTGCAGAACTTTCCAGAATCTATATGGATGAGTTTCACAGGTTTAGCCAGTATCAATTTGACATACTTCGTTCAAGACTGCGGTCAAAGGCTCAGTTCCCTTCTGCATTTAGAGCAACAATGAACCCCGACCCAAACCATTTTGTGTTTGACTTCGTAGAGATGTTCTTGGATGAGGAAGGTTATCCTGTTCGCTCTTTGTCAGGAAAAACAGCGTATTTCATACTTGATAAAGATACAGTGTATACTTCTTGGAGTGAAGCAGATTTAAAACAAAGGTTCCCGTATAAGAAAGCTCAGACGTACACTTACATCCCAAGTATTCTTGAGGATAACAAGATACTGATGGAGCTGGAACCTGAGTATTGGGATTCGCTGGATTCCATGCCTGAGATCAAGCGGAAACAATTACTGTTAGGGTGTTGGTTTGCTAGTGACAATCATGCGATGTATTTTAAGAGAGAATGGTTACATAAGGCTCATTCAGTACCTCCTGATGCACGGTGTGTGAGGGCTTGGGATAAAGCTTCTGAGGAACCTAATCCAAACCTAAGACACCCTGACTTCACAGCATCTGTAAAGATGTGGAAAGATAAGCGGGGGAATTACTACATAACCAATGGTACGCGATTCAGACTTCAGTCAGGCCCAAGGGACACTAAGATTCTTCACCAAGCTGAAAACGATGAAAGGGATTGTCCTTTGATTATGCCACAGGATCCGGGTGGGGCCGGGGCTGATGCGTTCAGGCAGACCACCAAAATGTTCTTAGAGGAAGGTTTCATTGTAAAGAAAGACCCCTACCCTGCAACTAAGTCTAAGACTCAGAAGTTCGAACCATTTGCAACAGCAGCAGCTAACGGTCAAGTGTACTTGGTGGAGAGTGGGTGGGAGCCTGACGCCCTCAAGATGTACCTAGACGAGTTGGAATCTTTCACAGGCGGAAGGTCATCTGCTCAAATAAAAGACGATTGGGTGGACGCAACAGCATCTGCTTTCAATAGTATATCCCGAGAGAAGGTTATTCCTCAGTTTTCACTAGGAGATTTCTCATCTTCATCCCCCACTTCATACAAGAAGCACAAGGATGATCTGGGCCATTATAATTGAAACGCAGACTAATTTCAAATTAAATTGAGAAATAGGTAGACAGGAATAGAAATCACGGATACACTGTCAATGTAGAGGAAGAGGAAATGTTATAACATAACACATATTGGAACATAGCTCAGCTTGGAAGAGCACTTGCTTTGGGAGCAAGGGGTCGTAGGTTCGAATCCTACTGTTCCGACCAATCTCTTATCTCTAAAAGAATTCAAGACAGATTCTGTCTACCTTCTCTTACTTACAAAAGAGGATATTATGCAATATGAGTGACGACATTCCGGTAAAGAAGTCGGGTGTCGCCAGCAATGAAGCCGCAACCAGTAGGATGAACCTATCAGCCGTAGGCTATACTGGATTAAAGGAAATCTCGGGACGTATCTTTGATGATGCGAAATTCGAGCTAAGATGGCCCTACGCTGGCGAAACCTACCGCAAGATGATGTTAGATCCCACCATAGCCTCTATCGTCAATTTTATCAAGATTATGATCAGCAAGTCAGACTGGAGCGCAACGTATCCGGAAGATGCACCACAGGCATCACACGAAGCTGCTGATTTCCTTTCCTACTGCATGTCCAATATGGAAGACCAGACATGGCGTGACTTCATCGGACAAACCGTTGATTATATCTTCTATGGTTTTCAAGTTAATGAGAAGGTTTGGACTAAGGTTAAGCAAGGTGAGTGGGAAGGTAAGATCAAATGGAAACACCTCCCGTCTCGTCCCGCTGACACGCTTACAGGATGGGTTATAGATAGAGATGGGATAGTGAGGGGTGTCAAGCAGAACCCGTCTCGTATTGGCCTGTCATCTCCTTTCGGAGAGATTACAATTCCCCGCAACAAGTTTCTCCATTTCAAGAATATGCCTAGAGGTAGTAACCCTGAGGGGACTGCTGGTTTGAAAGGCTGCTATCTACCATGGAAGGAAAAGACTCTAGCCAGTGAGCTTGAGCTAATCGGTATGACTAAGGACTTGGCAGGTATTGTCAACATCGGTGTTGATGCAGAGTATCTAGCTAAGGCTGCTATGAACCCTAACGGGTCAGAAGCACGTAACATTGAGCAGATGAAGACAGACGCTGCCAACTTGTCTGCCGGTGAGCAGAGTTACGTAATAACGCCTATTGCTTATTCTGATACAGGTAAGGAGTTGTTCCACTTCAAGCTTACTGGTATCGAGGGAAGCGGGAAAAGTTACAACACCGACACAATCATTCGTCGTAAGCAAAATGAAATGCTCACAGTATTCCTTGCAGACGTTCTGAAACTTGGACAAGATTCAGCAGGCTCCTATGCTCTAGGAGATTCCAAGAACAACCTATTGGCTCTTGCACTAGAAAGCTATCTCAAAACTATTGAAGACGTCCTCAACCGTGATCTTATCCCACAAACCCTAGCCTTGAATGGTTGGAAGTTTGGCGATAAAGATATGCCACGTTTGAAGTTTGGTGATATTGAGGATCGTGATTTAGATGATCTTGGCAAATATATCCAACGCGTTGCCGCAGTTGGCGGAATCTCAAAAGATAAGAATCTGGACAAGGCATTGCGTGCAATGGCTAACCTTCCTGAACCAGCCTACGACCAACCTATGCCCGACACTGGCGAGAGCCAATCGAGAAGCGGGGATGGTATGACCAATGGTATGTCTAACGGTGTAGGAAATTCGTCAGGAGGCAGTGGTGATGACTCAACTGATAACAACGAAAATGCTTAGAGGAGACAATAATGGCTCATAGCCTACATAGACTGGCAGCAAGCCTTTACAATACGCCTCTGCTGACTACACAAGAGAATCTTATTCAGGTTCAAGAGTACATCAATTCTAGGAATGCTCAAGAAGACTTCGCCATTGCGTCTAAAGAAGATGCAGGTAAGTGGGCGAATGATTCACCTCCTTCTGTTGAGAACGGCGTTGGTCTGCTTTCAATTGAAGGTAGTATTTCATATCAACACAATTTCATCTCAGCGTTGTGTGGACTCGTCACTTACCAGAAGTTGAATGCTGACTTTGAGGTTCTTGTTGAACAAGGTGCTCACACTGTCGTACTAGATTTCAACAGTGGTGGTGGAGAAGCTCATGGAATGTTTGAGTCTGCTCAAGAGATGCGCCAGCTTGCTGATGAACATGACGTTCGTATCATCTCATACGTAGATGGTATGGCTGCTAGTGCAGCAATGGGCTTGGCAGCTATCTCAGATGAAATCATTATGAACCCAATGTCTAAGATTGGTTCTATTGGTGTTGTAATCAGTATAGTGAATGAATTACCCAAGAAGATTGAGGAAGGATCTGAGGTTGTATTCGTATATTCAGGTGGTTCTAAGATCCCTTACGAGAAGGATGGCAAACTCCGAGAGGACTTCATTGAAGGCTTACAAGAGGACACAGACGCTCTGTACGTACAGTTCATCGAACACGTAGCTAAGTACCGCCCTATGACTAGCGAGGCTGTACGAGGCACACAGGCTAAGATGTATCGGAGTGAGAAGGCTGTTGAGCTTGGACTTGCTGATAAGATTATGACAGCACAAGAGTTCATTAACTATCTTGCTGACCTAGCAGATGAACGTACACAACTCCGAGCAGAAGGAACTTCCAATATGCCGCTATTTAGACGTAGTAAAAAGAAATCCCCAGAATTGTCCACAGAGGATGTTTCTGAGAGTCTTGAAAAGGGCTCACCTTCAGAAGAATTGCTGGAGGGTTTTAATCAAGAGGGTGAAGTTGACAATCCCTCTATGCAATCCAACGAAGATAAAGAGGTCGATATGACTTACGAAGAATTTATGGCAAGCCCTGAAGGGCAAGCAAAACTAGAAGAAATGGCTTCAGCTAAAGCAGCCGTAATGTCTGCTGACCTGAAAGAACAACTGGCTGCTTATGAGAGTGAAAAGCTCGAAGCTGCTAAATCACAGTATAAAGACCAAGTTGCAGGCTTCTCTTTTATCAAAGCAGAGAGCCAAGACAAAGTGGCTACATTCCTGTTTGAAGCATCTGATAAGGATGGTGTCAAAGAGATTATTGAAGCTCTTGGTTCAGCACAGGCTGCTGTTGACGCTACGGTGGATACAGAAGTAGGAAGTGAAGGCGAACAGCTTGAAGTGGATGCTGACAAGATTTCCAAGTCTGCTGTATCAGAAGCAATCGCAAAGCGTTACGCAACTAAGTAATTAATCCTCTGGAGGAATTTAAGAATGGCTAAAATTGGCACCCGTGATCCTAAGCTGGGTAATCTAATCAAGTATGAAGAAGGAACACATGTAGGTTATTGCCGTGAGGTTCTGTCTGCAACTGAAGCAGGCGCAACCGATTACGTTATTGGCACACTGTTGGGCACTGATGGAACTGACTGGTTTATCTCAGATCCAGTAGCAGTTGATGGTTCAGAAGTTCCTGTTGCTGTAGTGATTGAAGCAGTTTCCTTGGAAGCAGCCACCGCAACTGACGTTATCGCCCTAGTACGTGGCTCTGTCGTTGTAGCAGATGATGCTATTGTGTTGGGTGATCATGTTCTGGCTGATGCTGAAGCGGGTCTTGCAACTGTTGGCATTAAAACTGCCGTACAAGTTTAAACCAACTACGTATACACTTTTAAGGAGTTTCTGATAAATGGCTATCACTCGCAGTATTGAAAACATCAGTCGTATCACAGATTGGACTGATGAAGTTAACCGCATTCCTAACCAGTATGGTTGGGTAAAGGAACAAGGCATCTTTGAGGTCAAACCTACATCGCAGACTGCTATTATCTTTGATAAGAACACTGCAACCACCACCCTGCTTCCACAAGTACCTCGTGGTAGTCGTGAGACCACTGTAGGTAAGGATCGTAAGGTTGAGACCTTCAGTCTGCCATTGGCATACTTTAAGCACTCCGACTATATTACCCCTGCTGACATTCAAGGTCAACGTATGTCTGGTACTCCTGACTCTCCTGAGACACTGGCTAACGCCCGTGCAGAGAAGCTAGAAGGCCTTCGTCGTACAGTAGACCAGACTCAAGAGTACATGCAGGTACAAGCACTCAAGGGTATCTCCACCACTCCTGATGGCACTGTACTGGCTAACATGTTCACAGAGTTTGGTGTAGCACAGCCTACCATTAACTTTGCACTTGGTACATCCGGTACAAATGTTGATGGTAAGATCGCTGAACTCAAGCGTGGTGTACAATCCAAGCTTCTGTCAGGTGGTTCAATCCAAGGTGTTGACGTTATGTGTGGTGAGAGCTTCTTTGACGCTCTGATTGACCATGCTAAGGTTCGTGAAGCGTACATGAACTCGCAGTCCAACGAGAAATATCAGCGGGACATCTCTAAATACATGCCTTGGGGTGTTTCAGACGTATTCGTACACCGTGGCGTTCGCTTCTTCACCTATCCTGCTGTATTCCTGATGCCTGATGGTACCACTGAGAAGGCTGTAGAGGACAATGAAGCTCACGTTATCCCACGTGTACGTGGTCTATTCCGTGGCTATGTAGGCCCAAACAACAAGCTGACTGGCGCTAATCAAGGTGGTCGTGAGATGTTTGTTCACGAGTACACTGACCCACGTGATGAGCATCACGAAATGCAGATCGAAACTGCACCCTTGTATTTCAGCACTAACGCTGCTGTGTTGTACAAGCTGACCAATACCTAAGATTGGTTAATAGAGATGGGGAGGGAGGGCTTCGGCCCTCCAATCTTTCTTGAGAACATTCAAACAAGTGTTCTTTGGAAAGATTACAATGGCTGCTAACTCATGTACGTTTAAAGTGTTGGTTGAATACATCTTCACCGAGGAGGAGGCAGTTAATGCCCGCAGATTACACATCAGACAATGGTAAGGTGAGATATAACATCGGTGACATCACTGAGCCTTATGTCTTATCTGATATAATTATAGACAGCTTGCTCTCAAAGTATGTTGAAAGAACTGAGCCTGTTCGTATATGGAACGCTACAGTTGATGCTCTATATATCCTGAAGGGTATTGCAGCTAAGAACTCTGAGAGACGTAGGGAGCGTGAAGGTGGCGTAGAAGTGGAGGTTTATAGTAACGTCACATACGACGCTATATCAGACCTTCTGGACTATTACAAGAATAACCCTCCCAAAGAAGATGAGGGATATGGATATGACCTTCATATATTTGGCGGAGTATCTAGGACGGAGAAGGCACGAGTTAAGTACAACTGTGATTCTGCACGACCTTACCCTGAATTAGGAGGCACATACGAACCGGAGGGAGCGTACGTCCCTTGGCGGTTTGAAGGATTCTACTGGTGAGTAAAGTTACATCAGATATGAAGATTTTGAATAGTCTGGTGAGGCAAGTTTTCAATGGGGATAAGACAGCTAAGGTTGGCTTCTTTGAAGACTCAGGCCCACATCCTAGAAGTGGTGCTAATGCTTATGAGATTGCCGCTATCAACAATCATGGTGATACACGATTAAGGATTCCAGCAAGACCCTTTGTCACAGACGGAGCTAACGAGAGAGTTATGCAGACACTGACAGACTTGAAGAAGGGTGTTAGGAAAGTTCATCTAGGAACCTCCACATTCAGTAAAGAACTTCGTAAAGGTGCTGTCACGCAACGTGATGCTATTCTCTCTCAACTTCTCATCGCACCGTTCCAATATGTACGTAACGCAGAAAGTACGATAGAGAATAAAGGTTTCAATGCTCCCATGCGTGAGACAGGTTGGCTGACTAAACAAATTGACATTAAATACGACTAGGAGGATGAATGGCTACTTGGCAACCAAAACTGATTCCAAGGAAAACCCTCGGTGGTCGTAGGCAAACACAAACTGTTGATGAGTTTGGTATCCCCACTACATCCGCTCCTGTATTATTCGACATAGAGAATGCTGGTGTACAGCCTGTATCGGGACATGAGATGAACACTATGCCCGAGGGGTATCGTGATAGGAAGATGTACAAAGTGTTCACCACTACTCCAGTTTTCACTGCTGTTGAAGGTTCTGATAATCTTGCAGATAAAATCGAGACAGTTTCCGGTGTTTGGTGTGACGTGGTGCGAGTACAAGCTTGGAGCTACGGGATACAGTCTCATTATGAGGCTTATGTAGCACAGGAGAATGAACGCTGATGGCTATCCTATACACTCCTGGAGAGCCTGTAGAGTTATCCATATACAAAGTGTTCTCCAAGTTTACACAACAGTTCACAAGTGACCCTGTGCGCCTGCTCGATAGCAACTTCATAGCACCAGATGGTTCATACATCGTTATCAAGATGAACGACATTGAGCAAGTGTCTGGTCGAGATGGCTGGTATGGACAGGTGGATGCAGTTACGCAGGAGCAGACGACATACAATAACTTCGTTGGATACGCAAGTGTTTATACATACGGACAATACGCTCTGAGTAAAGCACAGCAAGTGGTGTATGCAACGAAGGATAGGAACCTCAGAAAGATCTTAAATGAGAATGGGATTGGTGTGAGTGGCACATCAAGAGTCCGTAATGCTTCTAGGGCAATTAGCGGAACAGAGATGGAAGAGCGCGCGCAGTTCTCTGTCTCATTCAACTTCGTTCAAAGTAACACGTCAGGGAATACGGACGGGTTTATTGATAAGGTGTCAACAGGAGGTTCACTACATTCAGATTATGATGGAGAGCCTGCCAAGGTTACTACATTCTTGGATGGAACCAACATGTTTGACCTTCCCGATATACTTCAGTCTAACGAGTATTACGAAGAAATAAACATTGAGTGGCCTGACCAGTTAGGACATTTAATCTAGTTCATATTCTAAAAGTTAGCTAACAAATTTAGGAGAAATTTAATGGCAAGTGTTTTCACTATTGAGGACATTATCGACGTAAACATTACGCTCGGTGATCGCCCCATTGCCCAAAGTAATTTTAGCGTACCTCTGATCCTAACAGCAGATGCTCCATTCTCGCCAGATCGTATTGTCACGGTGACAGGCTTGAGTGACATGACTTCTGCTGGATTTACAGATGGAGATCCTGCATACGAAATTGTTGCTCGTATCTTTGGGGGCTACAATCCACCACGTCAAGCAATCATTGCAAATGTAGACGTTACATCATCCACTGAAACCTATATCGAAGCACTTGCTGAAATAGAGCAAGAAGCTACGGGTTGGTTCTTCCTGTTGGCAGATACACACGATATCGTTGACCAAGAAGCCTTGGCTGAATACGCTGAAGCAGAGAAGAAGATGTATATTACGTCATCCTCTGAGGCAGACATTCCAGCAGGTACATCGGGCAACTTGCTCGAGACTCTACAAGATCTACAGTACAACAACACTCTGCTTTGGCCTCATGCTGATGCAGACACTGTATATCCTGAAGGGGCTGTTGTAGGAGCTATGGGAGGTCTTGTACCGGGCAGTTCCACTGTACATGGTAAGACATTGCCGGGAGTTCCTACGAACAATTGGACACGTACACAAGCCAATTACATCAAAGACACTAACGGTTTCCAATACGTTATGATCGCAGGTGTAGGTTTCGCACTAGATGGCAAGATGGTTTCCGGTAGGTTCTTTGACGTTACACGTGGAGCATTATATAGCGAAGCTAGGCTCGAAGAAGCCTTGTATGGTCTCTTCAAGCGTCAGTCAGACCTTGGCCGCAAGATCAATTATGATCAAACAGGCCTCACTGTAATTGAAGGTGTTATCTACGAGCAGCTCAACTTGCGTGTTAACGATAACTTCCTAGCAGCTTCGCCTGCCCCCACTGTTATTATGCCTAACATTGCAGACATCCCTGACAACGATAAGGCTAATCGCGAACTGAACCTAGTTAAATTTGAAGCTGTCCTTGCTGGTGCTGTACATTACATGCAACCAGTGAGGGGTTACATCAATCTTAGTTAATCAACCATAATAGATAGGAGTTCAAGATGGCTAGTGGTTTTTATATGGGAACCTACGACCCTAACAAAGTTGTTGTGGTTGTAGACCATATCCCGGTAATTGGTTTTCAAGAAGGAGACGCAATCACTGTAGAACGCAGTGAAGACTTCTCCAGTGAGACAGTGGGTATTAAGGGTGAAGTGAGCCGTGCAATCAACCGTAACAATACGGGCACAATGACAGTTATACTTCAACATAACTCACCATCTGTTGCTCAGTTTGAGCAGATGATGCATCAGGGTGGTGTTGATGGATTCCCTCCTGTTGTTATGATCTCAGTGTTTGATCCAGCATCAGCAGAAGCATTCAGTACATCATGGGCTTGGCTCAAGACTGACCCTTCTCATGGTTTTGGTGATGAGATTGGTTCACGAGAATATGTGTTCTTCCTTACTACGATCCGCCAAGGTGGGTATGTCGAGCAGTTTGCACCTAACCTTGCATTCGCTCTTGCCAATAATATCGGCATGTAGGCTCTAAAACATAAAGGGAAGTCCGTCAAAAGGCTTCCCTTTTTTAATCTCTAATATAAAGTTTTAACGTAAATGAGGTGCGACGATATATGTCTGAACAAGATCAGAGACCACAGCCTAGCGGTACGAAGGTAGAAGTGGCAGGACGTAATGTGTATATCCCTGAATGGAATATGCAGAAGCAGATTAATAACGCCAAGTATGTGATGCCTCTCGTGGCTGACCCTCTCGCTAACGCTGCATCAATGGCTGGCGATGAAGACTCTACAGAAGGTATGTACACAGCAGCCGTTATACATGGTGTTGTAAAGGCTCTAGGTAACAATGACTTGAAGGTGACTATCCCCATCCTATTGGATGGTGTGCTTGTTGACAACGACCATGGCGTCCCTCAGATGGCTACATTGAAGTCACTGGAAGAAACCTACGATATGAACTTTGCACATGTGCTGAAGATCTGTGCAGAAGTGATTAAGGTGAATGTTGGCCCTTTATTCGAAGACGGTTTACAAGGATTGATGGGGGGTCTGTAGATCGTCAAACGAGTAAGATGCAGAAGCTCTACAAGAAAATAGATGATGATACGTCTATTGAGATGATGGAGTTGTTTGTATTCAGGCCCGTATTTTCAGAGAAGAGCAGTGTCAATCTAACTGATATGCTTAATAGTACATTAGACTTTGCTCTGAAGGTGAATGAATATCTTGATATAGTAGAAGTGTTAGAGGAAGAGCAGCATAAAGAAATGGAGGCTGCACAAAACAAAGGTGTTTCTCAAAGGAGACGCTAATGGCTGATTCAGATAGAGTCGCTGGTATATATTCTGAGATTAAGTATCGTTTTGACAGGAAGTCAATTCAGAATCTCAGGAAGTTTAAAAGGGATTTACTGGAGTTGAAGAATACACTCCAAAAAGTTAAGAAGCTAACCAAAGGTAGTGTCAAGCTTGGTGTTGATAGCAAGGCTGTAAAGTCTGGTAGTCAAGTGGCTAAATCAGCCAAGCAGTCTTCTAAGAGTTCTGAGGATGCAATCAAGTCTCTTGGTAAACAGAACTCAATGCGGGCAAGGTCTGATAAGATTGAAATGTCTCGCATTAAGCAACGTGCTGCTGTCCAGAAGAGTATATCAAGACAATCTCGTAAGGCGTCTAAGGATGCTCAGAGGGCGGTTGCTCGAACGGCACAGGCTCGTATAGCTAAGGGTAATAAAGAGTCCACCATTAGGAGTGCCCGTGGAGGCTTTGGTAGGGCTGCTAGTAAGGCTGGTACAGACGTAGATGCTAGACGTCTAAGGGTCATGCAACGGATGCTAGAGCGCCTTAACAGGCAGTATCGAAGCAACACCATAGGAGCTAGTCAATACGGCAGACAAGTGAGCCAGCTAACTAGACAGTTGGGACGTAATGGACAAGCTGCTCAACGGTCTGCTATGAGCTTCAACAAGCTACGTACAGCTGTTGCAGGTGCTACAGGTGCATACAGTGCATTTGCTGGTGCTGCTGGTATCAAAGCGATTGGTGGTGACTTCGAAGACGTAGGCATCATGCTTGAAACAGCACTAGGGAAAGATGCTGGTAATACGATGAAGTTCTTGATAAATCAGTCCAAACGATTAGGTTTGGATGCCGCAGCTACAGCTAAAGGCTTTGCAAGGTATTCCCTTGCAGCTAAACAGATGGGCTTCACTACTGCTGAGTTGAAAGAACAGTTTCTAGGGGTAGCAGAAGCAGCGACAGTGTTTGGACTTAGACAAGATGAAATTACGGGTACGATTCGAGCTATGGAACAAATAGCTTCTAAAGGTCAGGTTATGGCAGAGGAGCTTAACATTAGGTTCGCTGCATAGAAATGTGCAGAAAAATAAAGTCAGTTAATTGCGGGAAACCCCTTAGAGCTTGACAGACCACAACGGAGAAGGTAATCTTCAAACGTGACGGTTATAAAAACTTGTCAAGATTGGGCGATCCGCAGCTAGATATAGAGATCACCTCTAAAATAACAGTAGGAGGGTTTATGAAAGATAAGATTATAAATAACACTAGATTATATCTGATGAATTCTTTTGATCCCTATATAAGTTCAACGACTATCCCTTCGGGGAGTACACTACAAGCGATTGGTAGTGGAAACACTGACCACCTTAACAGGTAAAGATGAAGGTGAAGATATAGTCTGCTCTGCATGGAAACATGCAGGAGTTCATGAGAGAACCGGGAAGGTTGTAGCGAACCTTTTTGAACACCACGTAAGTTACAATTGGGCGACCGTTAATCTAATAGCGGCTTCAGTCGGTGACGACTGTCGAACAACCTCTCTAATTCAGGGAAACTCTGACCGGATAATGCCGAAGACAATCCTGAGCGAAGCATCCCATGTGGGTGAACGTGCAACGGTCATTACGTAGGCTCAAGTGAGTCGAAACGGGAGGGGAGATTCTTAGAATCTTCGTGATATGATCTGATCTGTATGGAAACATGCAGCAGCCGAAAGGCGGTGTGAACCTAACGATTTCACGCGAACATAAATGATGCCCGCAGTGTTACAATTAGCTGCAAAGTCCATGAAGATGAGCACGAAAGAGTTCCTCAAAGCAATGGAAGAAGGCAAGATTGGTGCTGAAGAGTTCCTGCCTGTATTCACAAAAGCATTGCGTGAGATGGCTGCTCCCGGTTTGGAGAAAGCGTTCAAGACAATGAGTATATCTTGGAAGCGTATGATTGCGAATGGCAAGTTGATGATCAAGGCTTTGTTCGACTCAGGTATTGGCGACTTATTCACCAAAATCTTCAACATGGTTTCTGACATATTCGTCATAATGGCACCCGTCTTATCCTTGATGGGAGGATTCACTTCAACGATATTGAAAGGTATACTGTATCCGATCAAGTTGGTGGTGGCAGCTATACACGATTTGATGATGTTGACTGACAACTGGCTAGGTGATAATTGGGACACCAGTCTAAATGAGATCATGGCTAGTATTGGTAAAGTTGGTGCATTCATTATATCCATATTCTTCAACATATTCAAGTTCATGGGTGTGCTACTCAGTCCCATCATAAAGCTGGTGGAATGGCTGTTTGGTAAGTCTGCAATGTTCAAGGTGGCACATGGTGCTGCTAAAGGTGTTCCTGAGATGTCTGCAATGGCTGGTAAGGCAAGTTCTGCTTACTCAGGTGGTAAGGATGCCGCATCTGGTATTGCAAAAAGTGTTGCTAATAGTACAGCACTCAAGAGGTATATACAGGTGGGTGCTGGTGCTAGTGCTGCATCAGAAGCATCTAAATATAACACTGACAAGGTGAGGATAGAACTTACGCCTGAAGCTTCTGATGTGCTACGTCAGAACAAGCGTCAGTCAACTTTCTCAAGCAACGTAAGGGGGTGATATGTCTGGTCAGTTGTTAATTATAGCAGGCGGGTATACACCCACTGGTTCAGTTGGGACTACCGGTGATAACCCTTTCTTGGAGTTTGACAGCACTGTTGAGTTGAACACTCAGTTCAAAGGGTCTGTATCTTCACATCCTGTTGAATCAGGTACACGTGTTACAGACCACTTCACTAGAGAGAACCCTGCGTTCACAATGAGGGGTGTTACAAGCAACGCGCCTGTCCTACTGAGTGAAGGCAACAGTGTATCCTCTAGTGGTAAACGTACTCAGAATATGTACGACATCCTAAAGGGTATGTACAAGCGGGGTGAATTGTTCACATTGGTATCTGATCTTGATAGCTATGGAAACTGTGTTATCAAGAACTTTGGATTCACACAGAACGCACAGCAAGCAGAAGCACTATACGTTGATCTTGACATAGAGCAGCTTCGTGTCGTCTCGTCTCGCAGAGTGGTGGCGTTGGTGCCTGTTGATCCTAACAAGGCTCCAGACAGTGTGCCTACAGAGAACAAGGGGATTGGTAATAGTGCGGAGTCTGATTTCAAGTTCCTACCTACACTGAAGGGAGAGTTGTAACATGGCTATCGCGTTAGAAGGCCCATCAAGTGCTGATATGAAAATGACTGTGAACTTGGAAGGTCAAGCTTATGATATTAGATACAGATGGAATGGTAGGAGTGAGTCTTGGTTCCTGTACATCGGAATGTCTGGTAACACACCTGTACTCAAGACCAGAATGGTTGTAGGTGCTGACCTACTATTTGCATACAGGGGTGTTCCAGACCTCCCTCCCGGTAGACTCTTTCTCACAGATGTCGAGAAGGATTACGGGAGAGCAGGCTTGGAAGATGTAGGTTTGAATAAGAGATTTATGCTAGTGTATGTGAGGTCAACTGAACCAGACCCCCTAGCATTATAAAGGGAGGCGAGTATGTTCGGAAGAAGGTATCAGTTGTTAATAGGAAGGGCTTATGCACAACAAAGCTCCAACTCCGCAATCCCTTCACTACCCGGTACGGGTGTCGTTAGAGAACAAGGTGTAGTGGGATTTGATGGTTCAAGAGGCACAGGGAGAGTGCCTGACGCTCAGTTTGGCAATGTGTACCGTGCAAAGACTGCTGAGGAGATAGCCACAGAGCAGCATAACATCTTGCAAGAGTTTGTGGGCCTCAAAGGTGAGTATAAGAATCTTGTGTATGACAATCCTGACAACCTTGACAGTCTAGCAGGATGGTTGGACACAGACAATGTTATCATTCAAGATAACCACATCAAGTTTTCCATAGAGAAGATAGGGTCTGATTCATCCGAAGGTAATGAGGGTGAGATAACCATCTACAACCTGTCAGACGAAACTGCACAGTTGTTAGGTTCGTTGCCTAGCACACAGAACTTCGTTGAGCTATCGGCAGGGTATGAAGATGGCCCTATGCGTGTAATCATGCGTGGTAACTTCAGACGTGTTGAGGATGTGTTTGATGGTGAGGATAGGCGTACAAAGATCATAGTGAATGATGGTGGTAACTTTACGCAGAATCAGATGAGTGTAAGGATGTATGGGAAAGGAACTCCTATTAAGACTATTGTTGATGACATGATTGATGACTTATCCCTCCCTAGAGGTAACATTGTACAACTAGGAGGGTATGGCACTCTCAGTAAGCCTTTGTTGATACATGGTAAGTCTATCGACCAATTGAAACGTGTTCTGACTAACTTTGGATTTGTAATCAATATCCAAGACTTGTTTATCAACATATACAACAAGCGTATAGATCAGACTATAGAAGATTTCAAAGCTAGTGGCTCCAAGGAGTATGACGCAAGGAGTATTCCCTTGGTCTCTCCCGATTCAGGTTTACTGGCATCACCCTCCTTTATTAATGATACAACTGACCAGACTATGCAGGAAGTGGCTAACGAGTCATCCACGGGTATTAAGTTTAAGAATCTACTTAGTGGTGAGTTCACCCCCAACTCCTTCATACAAATGGAGACTGATAAGTTTACAGGTGTTTATCGGATATTGAAAGTGACACACTCTGGTTCTCTGGAAGGCGGTGAGTGGTTCTCTGAGGTGGAAGCTGAGCGTGTTAAATTCCGGACTCGTGTATCCCCCTTGAGTGTTGCCGAGAAGGAAGAAGCAGCTGAGATTCAGCTAACAGATGAAGAGATTCGTGTCCAAGCAATCAACAATCAGAGCAGGAGGCCATACTAGACAAATGAACAGTGTAAGTCAATATGAAGCAATGAATCTGTTTGTACGTGATAAGCTACGTAACGTACATACGATAAAGCCTGCTGTTGTGACGAAGAATAATGGACACACAGTGAATGTCCGTCCCCTTACAACGACACGTTACCGGGATGGTACACACCTCCCATTTCCTGAGATACCAGATGTCCCATTGATGATCTATTCAGGGACAAAGGGTGCTGCTAGGGTGACAGTCCCTATAGTGGCAGGTGACACAGTTATGTTATTATGCAGTGATAGGGACTACGGAGACCTGCTTGATTCAGAAGTTGATGTTAAGAGTTTCTTCCTGAGTGATGAGATTGAACCTCTCGAACTATTCCCGATAATGGCTATCCCAAGTTTCTTCACAGAGCCAGAAGGTAAGCCTGTTGATACAGAGAACATTGTTATTGAGAATGACTCTACTAAGATCACTGTCAAGCCTAATGGGGATATTGATATTGATACACCCACTAACATCAATGTGACAGCCGGAGGGGATGCTAACCTAACTGTAGGCGGAGATGCCTCTTTAGACGTCACAGGAGGCGTTACAGCCACTGTTGGACAAGACCTTAGTGCAACCATAGCGGGTGCTGTCACTATGGCCTCTATAGGCGCTGTGATGCTCTCAGGGCCATCGGTCACGATCGACTCTCCTATGACCACCTTCACGGGCGGTATTACAGTTGGAGGATTGGCTGTTGTAACAGGTGCTCTAAGTGCTGCTACTATTACCAGTGCCACTGTATCTCTTGATACACACGTACACCCTTACTCTTGGACTGATCCTAGTGGAAGCGGAAGCACTGGTACACCAACATAAGGAGGAGGATGTGTCATGGCTTATGATTTACTATTATACCCTGAAGGACAAGACCTCGCTCTGTCCAAGGGTAAGTTTGCAGTAACTCACACAGTGAAGGAGTTATTGCGGCAGAGAATGTATATTACGTTCAGAACATTCAAAGGTGAATGGTTTCTCAACAACAACTTTGGGTCTTATGACAGAGAGTTGTTTCTGAATAAGAAAGTTACGAAAGATGCTATTGACTCCTACTTCATATCTATCATCAATGGATTCCCTGAAGTTGACCAGTTAAGATCATTCGAAGGAAGGTACGACGCTGCTACGCGTGTCTATTCAATGACGTTCGTTGTCAGAGCAGAAGATGAAACAGGTGTATACAAGATTGACCTCACACCTCCCGGTGTTGAAGTTGACTATCCTAATCCGTCAGGCATCCTTGATATAGAAGCAGAATGTGACTTCCCCGATGTAGACTTTACCAACGCTTATTATGAATACTTGAACATCACCCTTGCCACGGATAAAAGGTGGCTATGATCACCAGTTGAGAGGATACAATGGCAGAATTAACCGACTTTGGTTTTGAAAGACAGAATCGTACAGATATTACTAATAGACTTAATACTAGCTTCAGAAACAAGTTCGGCGCTAATCTTCTTCTCACAGATGATGCTATTGCAGGGTTGATCAGGTCTCTAATGGCGGAACGTGAACTTGAATGGGAGAAGCTATTAGAGGATGTTTATTATAGCAGGACGTTGAATGGTGCTGAAGGGATTGCTCTTGACGATGCTGCATCTTACTTCGGGATTATCAGACAAGGCAAGCAAGCAGGGTCAGGTGAGGCTCACATTGAGTTTTTAGACAATGGTGCAAACCTTGGAACGGCTGTCACAACATCTGACACGTTCACAGGCAGCAATGGGCTCACTTACCAAGTTACTTCTGGTGGTACATTGAACACACATATCACAGGTGCTGTCATTGATGTCAATGCTCTCACCGTTGGTGACTACACCTTCTTCATCACCAATACGATTAATGGGTTGGTAGAAGAATCTAAGATTACCTTGAGTGGAACCTCCAATGGAGACTTGCTAGACTTCGCTGATTCACTGACACTGTTTATTACACGTAGCACAGAAGGTAATGATAGCTCAATACTCTACGCAGACGGTATTCTCTACATAGGGTACGCCTCGTCTGAAGTGTATATAGGATTAGCACAACCTGTCTACTTCGAGTCCGTAGACCTCCCGTCTGGATTCACCTACTGGTCAGGGTTTGATGTTATAGCAACAGTGACCGGGTACAATCCCCTTCCAGCGGATGGCATCTCATCCTTCATCAATACTTTTCCCGGATATGTTTCAGCAACCAACCCTACAGACTTCGGGCCGGGTGCTGAGAACGAGACAGATGCTGAGTTTAGGATTCGTATTCAGACAAGAGAATTGAACACGCCTGCTGGTACAAGGGATTCTGTAGCGATGGCTGTATCTAAGCTGTCCAACGTAATCTCGTATCGGATATATGACAACCCTACACCTGTAGATAGAGTGGAAGCTGATGCACTCTCCTTTAATACAGTGGTCAGAGGTGGCAGCAATACAGCCGTAGCTAAAGCTATCTATGATAACAAGCCTATTAACGTGAACACTTCTGGGATAACAGTTGTTGCAATTTCCACAGCAGACGGTCAGACAGAGAATATCTTCTTCACAGAAGCGTCTGAGGCTCCATACAGCATGAAGGTTGTCTATCGCGTCAATAACACCTCTCCGTTGAGTTCATTGGAGCAAGCGTCTATAAGAGACTCTGTGCAAGGGCTTCTTACATCACAACCTTTAGGATTAGGTGTAAGTAACTCACAGTTGGCGTCTGCTGTACTTGTTGCATTACCGGCAGGTAGACTACTGAGTGTACAAGTGTTATTGAAACGCCCATCTGACGGCCCTACTGAATACTCCGAGATTGACATCTCCGCAGGGTTTGATCAGTTTGTTTCCATTGAGGACTTTGAGTTTGAGAGGATGGCATGAGTGTAGACTACGTAAAAGCAAATGATGATATTGTACAGGACACTAAAGACCTCCTGCTTTCTCAGTTTGTCAACTCTCCTAATATAAACAAGTTCGCTGAGATTATAGCAACAGAAGCTGATTCGTATGAGAAAGCAGCAGAGGGGATCTTCACAGCATTCCTTCTCAACGAAGCTACAGGGTTTGCTTTAGACTCTATTGGTGAGTTTTTGAACATACCAAGGGGAGGCAAGTCTGATGAGTCATATAGACTAGCTTTGATTATATCAGCTATTGGTAGCAACTCTGAGGTGACTAGGGACAGTTTATACAATCTGGTTGATATAATGACTGGTGGTCTTGGTGGATATTTCTACAAAGGTAGGTATCACGATCTATATATCTATCTTCAAGACTCTTGTATTGATAAGGAAGTGGTGGGTGAGTTCTTTAACAAATACCTTCCACTCAACACACAAGCATCAATTCTGATCGAGTCAGGGTTATCGTTTGGGTTTGAAGGTAACGACCAAGCATTAGGGTTCGACCAAGTTTGGAGATCATCCACTGAAGGTGATCTGTACATTGGTGTACCTCTCACTGACGTAAATGGTGTTGTGGACAAGACACTGCCTAGAGCCTTTGAGTTTAGATCCCCTGCTGGCAATCTGTATCGAACAGAGTATGAATATGAAATGGATGAAGGGATCGCTGCTGCTACGTGGATTATCCCCGAGGGATATGTTGCAGGAGACAGACTATCCGTCTCTCTGCGAAATAGCAATAGTGGTTCGGCGGTAACAGGCAGGGTTACAGTTCAATCAACTCTTGATTCCCAGAGGGAGATTTCTGAGTTCTTGTCAAGGGTGGTTATAGAGAATGGCGTGTGCGCTCCTGAGAACGTCTACACGGATGATTCAACTTGGACTGTATACTTGGGCTATGTTGAGCAGGAAGACACCGCTGTGTTCTCCTCACGAGCTTCTGCGGCTACTACACTCTTCTCTCTCAACATAATGAAGAATGTAGCATCCAATGTGGCTCGTGAGCATAATGATGGAGATACAGGAACATCTTACGGCTTTCTGTACGAACAACCTTCTATAAACTATATTGAAGGTGGTAATAACATAAGCGATACAGACGGATTGTGGGTGTTGACGAGTGCTACAGCCACACGTACAACGGAATCTTCAATTCATGTTTCTTATGATGCCAACACTTACACCAGTGATTCAGATGTTCTCTTAACCACAGATGTTACAATCCCTGACGATGGACTACATACATTCTCTGTATTCTTCAAGTCAAGTACAGGAACATTGCAACAGTTCTTGAAGATTGGTACTAACACCCTAACCTTTACGGATAACAACCCTTTATATACTATTGATGGTGATGATTTTGATAGGGTTGCATTTGAGAGATATGGGCTATGGCTCAGGGTTGAGGTGACTAAGTATCTGACAGCAGGAACTCACACGTTGTCCGTGGGAACTTCAGTGGTATCTGGAACACAAAACTTTACAGTGTTCGGTGCACAAATGGAACCGTGGGGTGAATCTTCATCATATATTCCCACGTTGGGCAGTGTGGTTTACCGAGCACAAGACTTCTTGAATACACCTTCTACACCATCAATCTCAGGCTTCACTTTCCCACAAGACATCAACGCAACAGGCAAGGACTTGTCAGGATTCACCTTACAGAAGCTTGCACATGTTATTGGTCGTGAACGTGGAGGTATTGTTGTAAATGATGGAGAAGTGTTCATTCAGGAATCTTCAACCCCGTTTGACATCTTGCAAGCTACAGCAGGTGAGTTTCAAACAGGGATAGGCGTGGCAGGATGGATGGAAGATGATTCCCACTCATCGCCAGCAGGGAGCTTCTGTTCAAGGTTGTCCTTAACTTCTAGGGATATTCTAGGGTTTACATCAGGGTCTGATGAGGACACTGTTGACTCGTATCAGTTGGATGCTAAGTATGCTGAGATACTTTCATGGCTACCTGATGCAGTACCTTCCAATGTTATTATACCTTTCCAGAAGTTCAGACCTCACGATTGGAATGTGAATGAGTTAGGTACGACTACATCCTCTGCGTTTAGTTCAGAGGGGATAAAGTCATATATAGAGTTTGGGGAAAATCTTACAGGTGGTGTAACTAACTTTAATACAAGTGACATCACCTACCCCGACAGACCTTACTATTATGAGGTTGATCTGGATAAACTTCCCAACGCTTCGTCAATATTTGACACGATTTTCCGTGCAACAAATGTACGCGTCATTGATAATGAGTATGTGAACGAATCCGGCGACACTGAGACAGAAAGGGAAGGTGGGGTATTCACATTCGACATAAACGTCTCTGTTAATGCCGGTGTTTATACACTGTCAATTTCTATAGAAGAGGCTTCCGATAGGTTAGTTTTCAATGACGAGATGGTGGAGATTGGGACACCTTCCGCATATCAAAGAAAGTCCGAGTTCAGTTACACATATACAGATGCTGTAATTGAGGGGTCTAAAACGGTTGGTATATTATACAAACCATTGGAGAAGACCTTCAAGATGTATATAAATGGTGTTGCATATAATGGTGGTACAGAAGATGATGACGCATACATGAAGTACACTCAAGTTGGGTCACAGGATACATCAGGTGCAGTGATTGGTGACAGATTCAAGAGCAGTCCTTACTTTAACAACAGCGCCGTTCTATCCATGGAGTTCATCATAGACAACACTGAACCTGAACCTGCCACTGTTGATGACTACGGGACAATGGAACTGTTAACCAAAGGGTCTGAGTTGAAATATACTAGCCAGCTTAACGAAGGTGTTGTGGATATATTCGGCAAGCCTATCAAATTAGATTAGAACAGGAGTTATAAATGTCAACTAGACCACAATACGAACCACAGTTTGCATCACTAGATGTGAACCTTCCCGGCACAGGAAATAGTAACAAGTTTCGCCCTCCTGTTGAGATAAGGGAAACAGGGTATGATTATCTACAGAAACCCCCTGCTGAAGAGTTTAACTGGATCATCAACAACCTTGCTCAGTGGGTTGCCTACTTAGACGACTATACAAGGTCTCAGGCTGATGCTGGTGCCTCTTCCAAAAGTCAAGCTGAGGCGGGTATTGACAACCAGACATGGATGTCCCCTCTACGAGTGTTACAGAGCATTCAAGCTAACGCTGTCCCAACAGGCACCATCCAATTCTTTGCAGGACAAACTGCACCATCTGGATGGAAGGTGTGTAATGGTGAGACATTGCTTATTGATACATACGCAGACTTGTACGCTGTTATTGGTCATACCCATGGTGGCGGTGGAACAACCACATTCATGCTCCCTGACCTCCGTGACGACTTTGTACGTGGGTCAGATGGGCTCTCTCGTCCTGTTGGTACAAGAGAAAGCGATGCCTTTAAAGGGCACTCTCACACAGGCACCACAGACGGTGACGGGGCACACACACACACTGTTAAAGAAGGTTCAAGAATCCAAGGTTCCGCTGGTTTGACATCCGGTGACGACTACACACATAATGCTGCATATCTTCAGACAACATCCTCGGCAGGTTTTCACGCGCACACCTTCACAACTAATGATACAGGCGGTTCAGAAACACGTCCTCGCAACGTAGCATTACTACCGATCATCAAAATCTAAGGAGGAGCTATTGTGCTTACCTATGAAATGGTGATGGTAATCATAGCAATAGCAAGTATTCTTATGGGAATAGTTGGAAAGTTCTTTTGGGACAAGTTGAATAGTTATGATAATAAACACACAGTGTTGATTAGTAGGGTTGTGGATATTGACACAAGACTGTCTTCTCGGATGAACACGGTGGAGAATAGAGCGACGGCAATTGAATCTACTATCGTAACCAAAGAAGACTTGTTCAATATCGCAAATGTGTTGAGAGAGGATGCTGAGAAGCGTAATGAGAAATTGTACGACAAGTTAGAGCTTCTCACTCTGAAGTTAGAGGATATTAAGTATGGACAACACATGCAATAAGCTGACAAAACTTGTCCGATGGTTTGAAGAGAATAAGATAATCCGTAAACTGGCTATCTTCTGGATAGTGTGGCTTATCACAGTTGTTGTGTTGAATACAACAGACCCCTTAGTGCTGAAAGATATTAGTGGGGCTGTTGCAACAATTGTGATGGGTGTTATCGGGATATTCTCAGTGGTGATGAAAGCATTGATCCAAGGGGACAATGAGTCTTGACCAAGTGTGGGAGGAATAGATGGCACTGCCTATTGTGACAGCAGTCTTAAAGAATATCAAAGTGTTCAGCATAGCGTTATTGATAGGAGGTGTTATTGCAAGTGGTGCTGGCCTGTACTTCCACGGTAAGAAGGTGGAGAGGTTGCAGTCTCAAATAGAACTCCTCCAAGCTGAAGCTGAGACAGAACGTATTGTCAGGGCTATCGTAGATGACGCTGCTGAACAACACTTAGAGGAACGTCAAGTTATATCACAAGCACGTTCTGATGCCACCCAACAACTTCAGGAGGTTAAGAAGCAAGATGAAGATGTTGCTGATTATCTTAATGCTGACATCCCTGATGGGGTGCTCACTATTCGTGACAGAGCGCGTTGTATATCGCTGCCCTATACCTGCTCATCTGATGCAAGAGAATAGAGTGGACGTAGTTGATGTGAGAACCAACGAAGACAGTGAGCGTGAAGTGATAAACCTTTACGAGACATTAGGACAGTGTTCTGTGGACAAGAATGAAATACAAACGATTGTTCAGACGATTAACAAGGAGTCTAACTGATTATGGCGAATCCAGTATATCCTGCGACTAATAACGCAGAAGCTGTAGAACTAAACATTTACAACGCAAACCAATTCTTCACTGTATTGAACGGTGGTATTGATGCAAGCATTTCAACGTATGAGGGCAATGGTGACATCCCTTCTATAGCCAAGGCTTTGAATGAAGCTGCCGCATATAAGACTCCCCTAGATTGGGCTACATCCGGTGAGGAAACTGATCTGTTGCAGCCTAGACTCTTTGAAAATGGACTATACATTCCTTTGAAAGTACCTGCTCCATTTGCAGCAAGCCCTTCCTCGTCTGCATGGCGACTAGCATTCACCTCTTACGCCGCATCTGAGGTGTTCAACACTATCCTGGAAGGTGAGAGTGCAACTGCTGAAGATAAGTTCTTCATGGTGCCCACCGAGGGTGGTCTGACACTTTATCAAGTGGTATTAGGTGTTGCTGAGTTTAAAGGTACACTGGCTGGTGCGGGTAGCGCAACACTCGCTGAGAACGCTGCTAATCTTGCTGTGAGCAAGGCTGCTGAGGCATTTAACAGTGCTTCTGATGCTAATGACTCCGAAGTACAGGCTGGTGTATATAAAGATCAGGCAGAGCAAGCGAGAGATGCAGCAGCGGCCGTTGTCACAGGTGGTACTGCTACAATAGTACCTGAGGCGGGTAAGATTCCTTTGGCTGATGGTGATGGTAATATCGACCTTAATTGGCTTGATACTACCACTCTGCGTGAAGCTGTCCGTGCTAGTGCCAATCTGGTGTGGGACTCGGTAAGCGATGATTATAGCCGTGAGTATGTCACATCTGGAGTTACTCCGATCCATGAAGCTATGCGCCGTTGTGTTGTGCGTGATGATAAGACTATTGCGTATTACCTTGATCCAAACAACAGCAACTTAAAAGCTGATGGTACGGCTTCTGACTTAACCGGTGCTGATGGTCAGGTGATGGTTGAAATACGTAAATTCTATGTACGTATTTCCAAACTGTTCAACGGTAAGTACAAGCGAGAGATTAGCGAAGTTCACCAATCAGGATTTGTTGTGCATCCAGTTTTTGCTATCGGTGGTACATTGCAGTACGACCAGTCTGTAGGGATGTGGCACTACTTTGGCAATACAGACGAAAAGTCTGTTACTTACATTGGCGCGTATCAAGCCAGTGTGTACAGTGCAAGTGGTGCCACACATATTGACGGCTTAAACCTAGATAACAACGACAGTCGTGTAGACACTGCGACAGATACTCTTGCAAGTGTGTCGGGCAAGTACCCTATGGTTGGTTTAACACGCGACCAGTTCCGTACTCTTGCAAGTAACAAAGGTGAAGGTTGGAGCCA